>Ga0222715_10001213_pt1 | contig 24960 bp, 17 predicted proteins | sample C33_9DmetaG_FD_165056 | JGI IMG/M metagenome (GOLD analysis project Ga0222715, IMG submission 165056) | Estuarine water microbial communities from San Francisco Bay, California, United States - C33_9D | ecosystem: Environmental > Aquatic > Marine > Unclassified | place: USA: California...
GACCAGAGTCGAGGCTTTTTAGTGAAGTCCAAGTTAATTATTGATGGCTGAGCTTAGTAGCCTGCTGCCCCGCCGTCACCGCGGCGCGAATCTGCCGCACCCTCAAACAATCCATTCGCGCGATCGTGATATACAGCCATTGCCGCTCCCTGCCCACCACGCTCGGTCAGACGATGTCCCTTCTCCTCATACAGGCGTATCGTATCAGGCGATAACGCACCCGCTTCCATACTCGTTACGTCGGGCAACCATTGATGGTGTATACGCCCCGCCTCTACAGACTGTGCAATATTCATTTCATGATCGATGACATTGAGTATCAATTGCATGGTCGTATTGATAATTGTTTTGCCGCCCGGGCTGCCCGCAGTGAACACTGGCTTACCGTCCTTCGCAACAATCGTCGGCGTCATGCTAGACAGAGGACGTTTCTCCGGAGCAATCAGATTTGGAGGGGTACCGATCAGGCCGCGAGAATTAGTGACACCTGGCACTGCATTAAAATCACCAAGCTCGTTGTTGAGCAAATATCCACCGCCCTCTACTACAATCGCCGAACCGTAGCCGAATTCCAGCGTGTAAGTCATGCTAACCATATTCCCGTCTTTATCAACGACTGAGAAGTGCGTAGTTTCTTCGCTCTCATACATCTGCGCAAATTCTTCAGGACTGCTCTCGGAAGCCTTATCCATATCGATAGAGGCTCGCAGCGTCTCGGCATAGTCTTTATCCATTAAGCGCTGCAACGGCATTCCTTCGTTGAAGTCAGGGTCGCCAAGGTGCTGCGCACGGTCGGCATAGGCGCGACGCATAGCCTCGGTAAGAACGTGTAGATAGTCCGCGGAGTTGTGCCCCATATCTGCCAGGTCGAATCCCTCAAGAATATTAAGCATCTCTACCAAAGCGACTCCACCAGAACTCGGTGGTGGCATGCTGACTATGTCATAGCCTCTATAGGTACCACGAATCGGCTCACGCTCTTGAGCTTCGTACTGCAGTAGATCTTGTTCTGTGATGATACCGCCAATGTCAGCCATGAAACCTGCGAGTCGCTCCGCATTCTCTCCCTTATAGAATCCATCGGCACCATTGTTCTGAATGAGCTCCAGAGTATGGGCCAAATCTGGCTGGCGCCAGGTTTCACCAAGCTCGTAGAGAGAACCATCTGCCTTGAAGAATTTGGCAGCCGACGAAGGGTACTGATCGAAACGTGCCTTACTTCTCGCAAAGCCTGTATACAGAGAATAACTAATAGGAATACCCTCACGGGCCAGCCGAACCGCCGGGGCGACAAGATCGGCCCAAGGCAGACTGCCTAACTCCTGATGCGCCTTCCACAGACCGGCAACAGTGCCGGGTACGCCTACTGCCAGTGGCCCGATGTGATTAGAATTATCTATTACGTTGCCATCGAGACCCAGGTACATGCGCTCGGTAGCGGCAAGAGGCGCCTTCTCTCGGAAATCGAAGGTAGTCGCGTGACCATCATCACCGTGGTAAACCAGGAATCCACCGCCACCAATATTACCGGCACTAGGCCAGGTCACTGCCAGAGCAAAGGCCGTAGCAATTGCAGCGTCGACGGCGTTTCCACCCTGCTTAAGCGCGGCAACTCCTGCCTCAGATGCTATCTTCGAAGCACTAGTTACAATGCCATTCTTGACACGCAGCGGTGTTCTGCCGCCTTCAGCAAAGGACGGGGAAACCAGTATCAAGCTGAGGAAAAATACCAGGGTCTTAAAAGTCTTACTCACTAACGGTTGATGACTCATTACATTGCTCTCAAATAGTGCGCTGGGCAGATTCGCCCTCTAGCATTTAAGTAGTTTCAGGATCTCTCTAGGCGCCCATGTTAATGCATAGCCACCCTATATTCACAGCATGATACCCCGCCTCAAAGCTAGAAAACATCGATTTGGCGAGCAAAACCCTCTGCTTTGTCTCCCAAATACGCCAGAAACAAGTAAATCGTACTGAGAAACTCTTTGATTGAATCAATTTTTAGTGAATCCGTTGTCATCGAGCGATTCTAAGTGCTAGTTTTACAGACGCAAGCTAGCAACAACGACCGCGCCTAGATCATCGCCCAAATTTCACTTTGCCCCATCATGGTCTGACGCACCAAAAGTAGTTCACTATTCAAATCACAACGAGACACGACAACTATGCTTTCCCCACTTAGGTCACTAAAGTTAATCACAGCGATATCTCTACTTACGGCGTTATTAGCCGCCTGCAGCGAAGAGGCAGCCCCAAGCCAGAGCGCCACTCAATCCACCCAGCCTCCTGCCGCTGTTGCGATGGAGACCGAGCAGCAATTGATTGAGCGCGCTCTCGGTATACACGAGAGAGTGATCACCCTAGATACCCATGCCGACATCAATACCAGCAACTTTACTCCAGACAACAACTACACATCTGATCTAGATACCCAAGTAAATCTGCCGAAGATGGTACAGGGTGGCCTAGATGTAGCCTGGTTTATCGTCTACACCGGGCAGTCAACGCTCGATTCCGAAGGCTATGCAGCGGCCTACGCCAATGCCATCGACAAGTTTGATGCCATTCACCGACTCGCCGAAGAAATAGCACCAGATCAAATCGAGATTGCCTATAACTCCGATGACGTGAGAAGAATTACTGCAGACGGCAAGAAGGTCGCCATGATAGGAATAGAAAACGCCTATCCGGTTGGTCTGGACATGTCCAATATCAAAGACTTTCAGGAGCGAGGTGGCCGCTATATGTCATTGGCGCACAATGGGCACAGCCAATTTTCAGATTCCAATACAGGCGAGCGAGATCAGGTTTGGCTACATGATGGCTTAAGCGAGATGGGCAGGAAAGCTATTGCCGAGATGAATAGGTGGGGGATCATGATCGATGTCTCTCACCCGTCTAAAGAAGCCATCATGCAGATGCTGGATCTCACCCGCGCCCCTCTTATTGCCTCCCACTCGTCCGCTCGAGCACTTAGCGAGCACAGCCGCAATCTTGATGATGAGCAATTGTTGCGCATTAAGGAAAATGGCGGCGTGGTGCAGACTGTCGCTTTTACCAGCTATCTGAACATAGACAAGAATACGTTATATAGAGAAGCACTAAATAATTTGACCGGAAGTATCGCAGCCAGCCTAGGTATGGAAGTATTGAGCTCCGCTGAGATAAATGCACTCGGTGAGGCTGAGCGAATGCTATATAGAAGTCGTATGGACGAGGTCAATGCGCTGGCACAGCCCCGCATAGAGTCCGAAGTTAATGCCATTGCGGCACCGGTCGATGTTGGCGACTTCGTCGACCATGTCGATTATATGGTTGACCTAATCGGGATAGAGCACGTAGGTATTAGTTCAGATTTCGACGGTGGCGGCGGCATAAAGGGCTGGAACGATGCCTCGGAGACCTCCAATGTAACCATAGAACTGGTGCGCAGAGGCTATACGGAAGAACAGATCGGCATGCTTTGGAGTGGCAATCTACTCAGAGTACTAGACGATGTCCAGCGCGTAGCAGCAGAGATTCAAGCTGAATAAAGCGGGTACCACCAATATATAAATCGACAATACCGGAGTGCATATGCAGAAATATACCAAGTTACTTGTAACTCTAACCGTATGCTGTTGCTATCTTTTCAGCAGTTCCGCCGACGATGGCGGCTCGACAATAATGAGCAAAGAGGAAGTCGATGCGACTCTGAAGCAGGGATTGGCGAACCTGGCCGAAGGCAGAACTGTAAGCGATATCGTCATGCGCCATATCGGTGTGGGCGAAGAAAACATGGGAGTCTCTGTAGTTCAGCGCAGCAAGGTAGACGCCAACGGCATGGAAACCGGCATAGCTCATGTTACCCTCGATGAGATCTACTACATCGTAGCGGGAGAAGGCACGATGGTAACCGGCGGAGAATTTATCGATAAGCAAACAAGCAATAGCTCACTGCTAGGACCGATGGAGCGCGGCGAGATTCGCGGCGGTGTGTTACAGAAAGTTAAGCCGGGCGATATCGCCATCATCCCCAAGGGCATGCCACATGGCTGGCATGAGATGACGACCGACACTATTAGCTACATCATCTTCCGCGGCGACCCCGATAAGGTGATGGACATAAAAACTACGGCAGAATAATAGTTTGTAAGATAGCTTCTAAGATAGTTAAGAAAGGATGGCGACATCCTTTCTTACTTTACGAATCCTACAAATAACTTATATTTATAAGCAGCCATCAGCAACAGCAAAAATCTGTAGATTGAGGTGCTATTCTCTAATATTGCAATTCGCGAGAACCACACCCACTCCATTCGATTTTCACTGATACTTGCTACTAGATATATAAAGAGTTTTAAGCACATCTTTCTAAAACAGGGGCTTCCAACTGCCACCCTTCCAGTATGGGCTTATTAGCAAGATGTCTCCTGGGAACTCCTCATATCGAAATGGCTGTGGCAACGAGCTTCTCGTGGCAATACATACCACTTCGACACCCTCAACCCCACAGACTGCCTAATATCAAATGATTAGTTATCGTTTTATTCTCAATAGCCTGCTAATTCATTGTAAAGAGGAATGGTGAAAAACCATCGAAACCGCAAGAAATTGTCGAATATCTCAGAAACTTGAGGATTGAGTGCAAAAAGTACTAACTTCATCACAAAATTAGGCTAATAATCTATATTCACTGCGATTCTCGTCACATATTGGGCATATGAGATCTTTATTATTATGCATGCCATATCAAGGAAAAAGGCCGGCTTTTAAGCAAACGGCCGCAATCCATTCGAGTAAATAGCAGATAAAGCCAAATATTTGTTCTAGAGAATACAAGAAAAGAAAGCAATGTGATGCTTAATAACTACCGAAGAACGCGCTGAGCGGGAACCAGAATAGCGAGCTATATGCTTTCGCTGCTGCTTACGCTGGGAGCGCCATTCAGTTTTGCTCAATCCAGTGATCAGGCAGGGCCTGATCTTGCGGGGCGAGTAATTGTAGTTAGTGGGGATGTGATCGCCAGAGGTGCTGACGGCGACAGACCCTTGAGCAGACGCGAAGCTATCTATGTCGGCGATACTATATTTACTGATGTCGCGGCCTCTGCACAAATCAGAATGGTAGATGATGCCTTGATCGCTCTAAAAGAGTCGACGGAATTCGCCATCGTTGCCTATACCTATGAACAAGACATTAGCAGTGATGAATCTGCTAAAGAACTGATCCAGGGCGGTTTCCGTACAATAACAGGCAACATAGGGCAGCAGAACAAGGACGCTTACGAAGCGATAATCGGTGATTTTGCGACCATCGGTATTCGTGGCACAGACTTCGAAGCCGTTATTACAGAAAATGGGCTCTTCACCGGTGTCTATGATGGCGGAGCCACTATTGCCAACGGCGTTGGTAGCTTAGATTTGGGCTTTTCTGCGGACTTCGACTTCGCACAGGTTGCGACTCCTAACTCTCCTCCAACAGGGCTACTATTGCAACCTGTTAGCCTTGGCAACACCCCATTCGCGGCCACCCTGGATGAAAAAGTAGAGTCATCTGGCGATGAAGATCAAGACAGCGAAATTGAAAGCACCGATGAGCCAGACTCCGCTAATTCCCAGGCTGATGATAGCAGCACTTCGGATGAGGACACGGCTACCACTACGAGAGACGGCGACGACGCCTCTACTGACGTCGATCAGATTCCCGCAAGTTCAGGGTCAAGCGAGCAGATTGACAATAGCGCGTCCTCGGCCAGTCTCGAGCTCGAAGCACCAACGACCGAGCTAGCGAGAGAAGCTGCGCAGACTGGCGCCGCGAACGCAATATCCAGAGACACTCAGCAAGATGACAGAGCCTCAGTTAGTGTTCACCCCAGCGAAACTGGTACAGGCGGCTCCGTACCCTGCTCCTCCGGTTCTAGCCGTTGCCAGCAACTTCTGGACAATAAGCTTACAGACGAAGACAAAAAGGACAATACCGGCACAGCTGGCAATTCGGGAAACAATGGCAATTCCGGCAGTGGCGATGACACTACCACTGTCATTGCCACAAACGACGATGGCACTACTACCACTACCACTGCCACTACTACCAGCGGCAGCAAAGGCAATGGCAATTCCGGGAACAGCGGCAACGGCAAGAACGACAATGGCAATTTCGGAACTAACAGCAGTCGCATTCAAAAACCTGCACTAACTATTGATGCTGCCAGCATAAGCTGGGGCAAATGGAACAATCGGGTAGACGAAAATTTTGTAGTAGTCACACAACAGGACGATGGCTTGGTGAGGGTTGCCACTAGCGAGTATTTCGCGCAGGTAAACCCAACTCCTGTGGCTAAACTAACTGGCAGCCATAGTTATGCAACCACCATCATTTCCTCCTTCATAGGCAGCGGTAGCGCAGGTGATATTTCTGACGTCATCGCCGGCATGCAGGTAGACTTCGACCCGGGAGCGATTAGCCAGGGCAGTTTAGACATTCTGGTGGATGACCAATCCTGGGCCATTGAATTCGATGGCTCAATCCGACACGGCATAGTCGATCTGAACGCGGTTAACGGTCAGTTATTCGATAACTCTGGCTTAATTAGTAATTCAATAGACGCAAATCTGGGCGGGGTTTCACTGGGGATACCGGCTCAGCATTCGTTGGCGGTTTCGACCTGATAGATGAGATTAATTCCTTCAATACGGTCAACGGCCTCTACACCATAGAGCGCTAGATCAATAGAGCGGGTAGCGGCATTGCGCCCTCCCCGCTCTTCCTTCATTCTTACCTATCACCAATTTATAGAGCGCTACCGTACCGGTCGCGCATGCGCCGAACCTCGAAAAATCGCGTTCATCAGCATGACATTTAAACCATCGAGATAAGCTCGAACCGTCGGATCTTGGGTAAAGGCTATAACTTCGCCCGCACCAAAAGACTCTGACACCACGAATGGCTTATAGGCAAGCTGCCTGCGATTCTCATCCCAGATATAGCCGCTGGCAAGTAAGTCATCTGGACCCTGAAAACGCGCCACATTGAAGCCGTCATTTAGCCTCACCGGCGTATACACATCACTCCCTCTGACCAACACATTGAGCACCGGCGCTACACCGGCACTGAGCCAGTGTTCCTGATCCACATCGGCCCGCACTAACACGCCAGCGACTGGGTCTGGATAATTCTCTAAGGCATGAACTTGCGCGTCATATTGCTCGGATGACGTTAGATATTGCCCATCGACTGATGCCTCTTCGGCCTCCTCTGTATTTTCTGTTGCCTCAACATTTTCGTCTAAAACAGCTCTCTCTCTCCTAATGGAAAGTAAGTCAACATCTGGATCCGCAAGAAAGCGCGTGGCATTGCCTAAGCTAATTATCACTCCGCCCTGTCTTACCCACGTCCTTATATTCTCTATTCCAGACTCGCCAAGAACAGATTTGTAACCTGCACCATTCATTAGGGGCAATATAAGCACTTGATAACGGCTCAGGTTTGCCGAGCGCAAGCTGTCTACTCTAATCGGAGTAACCGGAAAATCGAATTGCCTCTCGATAACGAAACGGGTATTTCCTGCACTGTATGCGGACGTGGGCTGGTCCCAGGCCATCGCGATTCGCGGCTCATTAAAACGCACCACATTCGCACTGCCAAAACTTGGCCCATCTGTTACCCAGCTATCATTTACGGCGACTACGTGAGCACCTGTCTCTTCGGCAAGTTGGTTAATAGTGTCATGTATCGAAGCAGGATTATCTGCAATGTCGAGTATTAGCGTTCCTGCAGGATACGCATTACCAATATTAATAAATGCCTTATCATTGCTCTTTACAGTTAAGCCCTCACGTAACGCGCGCGCTAAAAATCTAACTGCAGGCGCCGAACCCCAGGGTACTAGATAAGATACGCCCGCAGTACCACCGGTCACACTACCCGGTTGAACCAAGTCGGTTCCTACAATCTCAAAGTCACCGCCGGGAATGCGCCCGCAAGTGTGCGTGTCCACATTCATCATGAGCGGCAAAGACCAGGCAGTCACATCGTAGATCTCGTCGGGGAGATTGCGTGCGCGGCGCCTCTCCTGCTCAGCGAGAAAGTCGGTTTCCATGCCCACTTCTACATCCATCAGCGTTCGAATGAAGCGCTTAGAGGGCTGATCAGTTCGGATCAGATAGGACCCTGCCTGATATGACGCACCACAGGCGCTGAACGAGGACAAAGCACGGTGTACTTCCACATCCTGCCTACTCAATAAACCCGCAAGTTTGTTTGCAGCAGCCTGATCCGATTGAACTGGTAGAATATAGGCTCTGACATCCTCATCTTCCCCTTCTTCGATAGCGCTTACTCGATAGTCATAAAAATCTTGTAGAAATTTCTCTCTATTCTCCGCTACTGTTTCTGCGGTCGCCAGTGAGGTAACGAAATGGTTCCTTACCGTGTATCGATAATGCAGCTCGTTACCGTCGTATTGCCTAACCACAAGGCCACGAGCGGAGGCCTGCTCATAGGTCATCGCAATGCTGCCAAAATACGAAGGCCAGCTGGCACCGTAGCCGGGGTAGAAAGCGTCATACACCTCACGGGTGAAATAGTCGAAGCCAAATTGATCAAAGTAACGCGCATTATTGCGTCCGAACAGCTGTAGGCTAGAACGCTGCGCCTCTGCAAGATGTGGGTTATAGGGAATGGCTTCGGGTGCAAAGAAGTATGTCCCATCCGAACCCATCTCATGCGCATCCACATAAGCAACTGGGTACCACTCCAACATCGCTTTGGTTCTACCTTGAGTCTCGGGCTGTGTTTGGATAAACCAATCTCGATTCATATCGAACAGATAATGATTCGTTCTGCCGCCTGGCCAGGGTTCATCGTGCTCCGCCGATAGCCGATCCGAATCCGGAACCAGCCCCTCTGCGGTAACATAGTTGTGAATGAAGCGATCGCGTCCGTCTGGATTTTGCATAGGGTCTATGACGACAATCGTATTTTCCATTATTGAATCTACGCGCTCATCGGAGCGTGACGCAAGCAGGTGATAAGCAGTTAACATCGCCGCATCGGTGGAGGAAATCTCGTTACCATGCACACCATAGGACAGCCAAGTAACTGCTGGGTGCTCTTCAATTATTCTCTGGGCTACAGACTCGCTAGTAATTCGAGGGTCAGCAAGCGCCTGCATATTAGCCTTGGCCTCGGCCAGATCCGCACTGTTCTGTGCGTTGGAAATAACAACGTAGATTAATTCCCGCCCCTGCCAGCTGCGGGCATACTCTATGAGTTCAACCCGATCCGGTGCCGCTTCTGCCAAAGCTTGAAAATAACGAATCACATCGCGATGCCAAGTAATTCGATCTCCGGATTTATACCCCAGCACATCATCAATCTTAGGGATAGCGGGGTCATAGTTGGTGTCGGGCCAGAACACGAAATCATTCTGCGCATGCAAAGGCACACTAAGTGTTAAACCCATTAAAATTGAAAACAAGATTGATCGAGGTTGCATTATTCGTCTCTTGGAATTGTGTTTAAAGTAGATGTAATGAATAGCTAGAGAATCAACTACCTAGCCCGCTATGGCACAACAATAGATTAGCGCGTTTTTGATATATCAGCCACAGGATCCGTCCGATCGGCTATAGAACTCAGGTATTGTTTCACTCCGACGCAGCATGTATAAAAGAACACTCACCAAATTATTAGCGATACCGGAAAGATTATGACTCCACAACCTCTCAAGACAATCAATCTGGCGTTCGAAGAGTTACCCGAGTCAGAAATGAAATCTCGTGCGTCCGAATTCAATACTCTCATGCAGAAACGGAGAACGGTCCGTGACTTCTCCTCCAGAGCCGTTTCAAGAGATGTTATCGACGACTGCCTGGCAGCAGCTGGAAGCGCCCCCAGTGGAGCCAACAGACAACCCTGGCACTTTGCCCTGATCAGCGACCCTGAGATCAAGCGCGAAATACGCTTGGCCGCGCAAGTGGAGGAGGAAGAATTTTATACTTCTCGCGCACCACAGGACTGGCTGGATGCCTTGGCGCCCCTGGGCACCGACTCAGACAAGCCGTTTCTCGAGCATGCGCCTTACCTGATTGTAGTGTTTGCGCAGAAATTCGAACTCGATAGCGAGGGTAACAAACAGAAGAACTATTATGTGACGGAGTCCGCCAGCATTGCCACCGGCTTACTTATTGCAGGGCTCCATAACGCCGGGTTGGCCACACTGACCCACACACCGAGCCCGATGAAGTTTCTGAATGAGATTCTAGAGCGACCCAGCACCGAGAAGCCTTTGATGGTGATTGTAACGGGCTATCCGGAAAAAGGTGCCAGAGTACCCGATATCGATAGAAAGCCCCTGACGGGCATTGTCAGCGTTCATGGCGACTGAAATAGCTGCCCGCGCCAGTCTCGATATTCCGCTGTTAAATTCTTACTTATTGCCCGCCGGCTACCGCGGAAGCAGAAAACCTGACTGATTACCTTGCACGCTGTTGGCCATAAAAAAAGGCCCGCAATCGAAATCACATGCCTTTCGTGTAAACAGAGTCAACCACCCCTACTGAGGAGGATTGCCTCTAGGCGTGCCTGGCTTACGCCATTCGCCGTACAGGAATTCTTCTGAAAATTCAGCGCACTTGAACTCTAGCAGTTGCATATTATCAGCTACATGGCGATATAGCGGAAAGCTTATTGACCAGGGAGCTGTGAACGTATTTGGGTCAGTAATTGTTGCCTGGTACTGAATATGATCGGCACCCGTTGGCGTCCAACGCTCTTCTACCACCATTTCGTAGCTGTGGTGATTACCGGAGCGATCGAACCAGGTATCGGGCATCTGGCCCGACACGCGAACTACCAGGGTGTCGCCTTCCCAATGCGCATTGGAGTGCCCCATCCATGCGTCGACCTGTGACTCAAGCTCGGGTTGATCGACATAGACTATGCGATTCGATTCAGCATACTCGTAGGCGACCAGAATAACGCTTTCGGACTGCACAATCTGAAAAGGAAACGGCATATAGTTCGCACGTGGAACGCCTGGCATATAGCACTTGGTAAGTGGATCATTTTCCAAAGCATTCGCTTTATTTTGATCTCTTACACGTCGAGCTTGCTCGTTGTAAGGAATTCTTCCGCCCTCGACAATGCCAAGACCCGCTGGCGTTGCAGAGTGAGCGCCCATCAACCCAGGATGAGGACCTTCCGCTGCAGCATGAGGCTCAATATCGTAGTGAGCCGAGGTCATCGCCTGCCAGATACCACTTAAATCCGGCTTGCCGCTAGGCGTACGTGGTATTTCACCACTTTGTGCCACGGCCTGCGAGATCGAAAAAAGACCTACCAGTGTTAGAAGTCCAAGCTTCACTACATATTTTTCAGTTAGAATTTTCATTTACTGCCCTTCGATTATTTTCTTATCTTTCAAAAAATTTTAGTAGTTAAATCTTTTGCGAGTTTCCCAGTGCAACACAATCTACTGTGCGCCACTCTCACTTTCAGTCCGCTCTTCGACACGCTTTCCACGCAAAATATTAAACATACCGTAGTTGCCTTCATGACAGGCATATTCATACAGCTGGCCTGCTACCTTTGTCATCGGGATGATGGCGGTGATCTTGTCCGTGAACGTAGCAGGATCATCAATAGTGAATTCATAGTCGACAGTATCGAATGCCGTGCGAGTGAATTTTTCGGTTAGCACCATGTCCATATTATTGCCGGTGCTGGAGAAGGTCTGGCGCAGCCCGTTGAAGTTTTTGGTTTCCACAACCAGCGTATTGCCTTCGTACCACCCTCTAGAGTTACCAGACCACAATCGAATATCGTCACTAAGAGCAGGCTTATCACCCAAGGTTACGATACGCGCATCATGAATCATTTCGGTCATGATGACCGCCGTGTCCTTATTCTGGAAAATCTGAATATTGTTGTTGTACAGACTGGGTGTAAAGGGAGGGCCTGAATTGAAGCCAACGATGCAACGCTCGGAAAGACCTCGGTCTTCGGGGCCATCCTTCGCAATACCGCCAACCACGTATCGAACTGGCCTAGTCCCCGGAATATCGGGGCCTAAACCACCAAACTGTCTCTGCGCACCCTCTACTGCCGGAGGAATACGTCCATTACTAGGATGCACGATGTGCGAGGTTCTAACCGTGTCCCCTATGTTAGCCATCTCCATCCAGAAATCATTGTAACCACCGGGGTTATCTGTAGCTGCAGGCGCTTCCGGGTTTACAACAAGTCGAGCTGCTGCGGCATCTGCTGCCGCCGCTGACGCTTGCTGTCTCTGCACGGCAGCCTGAATCTGCTCTTGGGTCAGAAACTCCTGCTCGCCGAATTGCGCGGGGCGCTGCATCGGGGTGCTGGAGCTAAAGTTCCAGACGCCTTGTAAATCAGGGTGGCCATATTCAGTTTGAGGCACCTCAAAGCTGGCGTCCTGCGCTACGACAACGCCAGAGAAGCTAAGCGAGAGTGCTAGAAGTAGTGGTAAAGATAGTGTGGATTTAGATCTCATTTTACCCCCCAGAGGGTTAATCATTCAGACGCTGTAAGGTAGAGGTTTAGGGACTAAGAATCAATAGAAAAGCGGCTAATTGACCGAGCCGAGGGGTAGACGGGCCAGATCGTATTGCCGCCGTCGCAGCCGCAGAAAAGAGCGAGAATCCGCTACCCTGCGGGAAAGCGGATGCCTTATCAGCAGCACTATTTTCGAGTATACCGGGCAAGCAGGCTGGACGTATCCCAGCGCCCGCCTCCCATGCCCTGTATCTGGGCGTAGAAACTGTCCACCAATTCCGCGACTGGTAATGGCGAGCCGTTGTTCTCGGCCTCCTTGATAGCTATCCCCAAATCCTTGCGCATCCAATCTACGGCGAAGCCGAAATCATACTGATCCGCCAACATGGTCTTATAACGGTTCTCCATCTGCCACGAACCTGCAGCGCCTTTTGAGATTGTCTCTATAAGCGCCTCTCCATCCAGCCCTGCGTTCTTTGCAAAATTAAGACCCTCAGCAAGACCCTGCACGACACCGGCGATACATACCTGATTCACCATTTTTGCTAGCTGCCCACTGCCGGCGGGACCCAGCAGTTTGCTGAATTTCGAATAGGCATCAAACACGCCCTTGGCACTCGCATAGTGAGCTTCCTCGCCACCCACCATGACGGTCAATGCGCCATTCTCTGCACCGGCTTGCCCTCCAGACACAGGAGCATCGAGAAAACCAATACCCCGCGCGGCAGCCGCCCCACTTAGCTCTCTTGCCAGCGTAGCTGAAGCCGTTGTGTGATCGACCAACAGAGAGCCCGACTGCATCGCCGCGAGCGCTCCATCTTCACCCAGAAGCACCTGGCGCACATCGTCATCGTTACCAACACAGCTCAGTACCACATCGCAGCCCGCAGCAGCTGCAGCAGGAGTAGCCGCCAGGCTCCCACCATATTGTTCTACCCAACGTTGCGCTTTGTCGGCACTTCGATTGTAAACACAAACATCCATTCCAGCCTGTTTGAGATGACCAGCCATGGGATACCCCATTACTCCAAGCCCGATAAACGCAACCTTCATTTTTGACTCCTTTTCAGCAATTATTTTTCGATTCTTATCTTCGAAAGACGGACGCGCCGCGAGAAAAAGTTTCGACTATCGCAATGTCTCCCAGTTCCTGCGGATCTACCAAAAGGGGATTCTGCTCAAGAATAACGAAGTCTGCACGCTTGCCCACGGTAATTGATCCCTTCTCATCTTCCTCAAAATATTGGTAAGCAGCACCTTGCGTCACCGCATAGATCGCCTCCACTACGGATGCCCGTTGGTCGGGGCCCAACACGTAACCACTGCGCGTCTGTCTGTTCACGGTTATAGAAATGAGCCGCATAATATCGGGGGGCACCACCGGCGAATCGTTGTGCACCGTATAGGGAATTCCGAGTTCGACTGTAGCCTTTACCGGGCTGATAAAACTTGCCCGCTCTTCGCCAAAGCTGAGCCGGTGCCAATCACCCCAAAAATAAGGGTGTACAGAATAATAGGATGGAACGATTCCAAGTTCTTTGAACCGAAGCAACTGATCGGGTCTTGCCAACTGCGCATGAATAGCTACGGAACGATGATCTGGCAAATCCTCGCCGGCCACGGCCTCCGCTATGCCATCGATCATTAACTGAATAGCAGCATCGCCGTTGGCATGGGCTAAAACCGGTACGCCTCTGGCCAGTAGATCCGGCATACGCGCCTTGTAGGCTTCAGGGCTGTAACTTGGATAGGCGACGTAGTCTGCGCTTTGACCCGGTGGGCCCTGGGTATAGGGCTGTGACATCCATGCGGTTCGTCCCTGTGGCGAGCCATCGAGGGTAAATTTAACCCCGCCAACGCGGAAGCCCCCTGTGTAAGTTTGATCGTGGCTAACCGCCTGCAACTCTTCATCGCTGAGCGGATTCGCCATGATGAATGCCACAATGTCTACGGCATAGGGCTCGGCAATAGCCTCTTCTCGCAGCAGGTCAGCGTAGGCACTGCTAATATTTGCATCTTGTATTGTGGTAATGCCATAGCCGGCATAGATGTCTATGGCCTCCCGTCGCAACTGGCTCAGTTTTTCCGGACCCATGTTGGCTCCGGATCCGGGAAACGCCCCCATGGCTGTCTCTTCCATCACGCCATCGGGCTCGTTAGTCCCTGCACGGCGTCGAATGATTCCCCCATCAGGGTTTTGAGTAGTGCCGGAAATACCTGCCGCTTCCAGAGCCATCGAATTGGCGGCAAGCAGGTGCCCAGATACATGCCTGACTACGATAGGATGATTGGTAGATGCCCGATCCAGATCATCACGGTTAGGGTGTCTCCCCTCAGCCAGCAGGGAATCGTCATAACCGAAACCGAATACGAGTTCTCCTGCAGGGATCTGTTGCTGCTCTATACGCAGACGCAGCGCCTGCACTATATCCTCCACGCTGGTGATACCACCAACCGGGGGCGAGGAGAGATCCAGAAGGTCTGCATAGCGTGAGACACCGGAGAAATGTCCATGCGCATCGATGAAGCCAGGAAGCAGTGCCTGCTCGCCCAGTTCTATAACACGGGTGCCTGCACCGTTTAGTTGAAAGACATCGGCACGAGACCCGCTCGCAACGATGCGGTCTCCACGCACGGCAACGGCAGCGGCATTGGAGCCGTCCATAGTTATGATGTGCTCGCCGGCAAAAATTAAGTCAGCTTGTTGCGCACTGCCCGTCGTGCCACCTAAAGCCAACAGTAAAACGGCATTAGCGATTAGCACCCTAGAAAGATTTTTTAACAACACGGCAGTTCCTCAAGGATTAGGCACGTGTCCAGTGCCTGAGGTTAAAATTCGATGACAAGAAGTACAAATAGTGCAGCGAAAATGCGCTCAGTGCAATAAAGCCAATTTCAAACTATTTGATTGAGTGTCTGTTACTGCGATTCACTTGACGCCCAGTGTGGACTGCCAGTCTTGCTGCAATACCATGAGCATCTCATCAATAGACTGAAACCGATCAACCGGGTCTTTCTGCAGGCAGCGCATCGCCACTTTATCAAGCAGTGGCGGCACGCGCTGATTTGTAACTTCTGACGGAGGTGGAGGAATATCATTGAGCACGCTCTCAATTATATGGTGTAGCTTCTCTCCCTTTGCCGGGTTCTTGCCCGATAAAATTTCATACAGTACAGCCCCGAAGCTATACACATCAGTACGCACATCGATGCTCGGATCTTTGTTGACCTGTTCGGGCGACATATAGTGTACAGTTCCCTGCACCTTGCCCTGCCCTGTCAGGCTAAGGTCCCCTATAGCTGAAGGCGCCCCATCCACTTCTTCAACCGCCGTGCCATCGGGATGCCACACCTTAGCCAGTCCCCAATCCAGCACCAATACTTCGCCAAAGGGACCCGCTAGAATATTTTCTGGCTTAATATCTCGGTGCGCCACCCCATGGTTATGGGAATACTTGAGTGCATAGGCAACCTGAATCATCAATTTCATCAGCTGATTCAGGTCATAGCGCTCGCGATAGTCCAATATTTCTCGAAGCGTATAGCCATGGACCAACTTCATAGTGAAGTAGGGATTACCTTTGCTATCTCGGCCTAGCTCGTAGGTCGGCACCGTATTCGGATGCTGCAGCATGGCAGTGACACGCGCCTCACGAATTAGCCGCTTCTGCTCAATTTCATCCTTCGCAAATTCGGGCTTCAGTGTCTTGTAACAGATGAAGCGCGAAAGATGCAGATCCTTACAGGACTTAATTAGAGACTTGCCACCTGTTGCTATCGTGCTAAAAAACGCATAGCGAGTACGCGGGTCAATTTTCTCAGGCAACGGCTTGTCCGTTTCCTCGAGAAACACTGAACTATAGCTTTTAGGTGGTTCTGGAAATTCCAACATAATCTAGTAGACCATCTTGATATGAACGCGTGGAGGCTGTAACCGCCCATGAAAATTAACAGATAATGCCAGTAAAACACAGCGACGCAGGTCTAATTTCCGGACTAATTGTAATGAGTTAACAACCCGCGCTCGCTATACTAGCAAGCCGTTATCTATGAACGAGATTTATGTATGCCATCTGTAAAAGAACCCGTAGTCATCGAATCAAGTTTTCACGTTCGCTATGCCGAAACTGATGCCATGGGAGTGGTGCATCATGCCGGCTATCTAGTCTATTTTGAAGAAGCTCGCAGTCACTATATGAGAGTGCTTGGCAGCGACTATGCACTTATCGAACGGCAAGGGTTTCGGCTGCCAGTAACCGAGGTAGGGCTACGCTATTTGGGCAGCCTTTGCTATGGAGATCGGGTTAAAGTCCGCGCCTGGGTTGAAGAAAACAGGAGCCGACAGATACGCTTTGCCTATGAAATACGGAAGGAGAGTGATGATTCGGTTCTGGTGACCGGTTTTACCCAACATATTTGGACCAACCTGAGTGGTAAGGTTACCCGGGCACCTCAGCAATGGGTGGATATGATGGCAAGCTGAGCTACCCAGCAATACAGAGGGTTCATTCAAGATAAGCGCAGGGTGCTGCGTAGCCCGCGGATTGGCCCCAAAGACGCAAATTCACAATTAATGCCTGCCCCCAGAAGACCCTAGACAGGCGAAAATGCGCGAAATAACGACTATGAGCCTCTTTTCCTGCGCCAGCCCAAGAAGTGACAAAACTTGCAAGGGGGCGAAAGACTGCCGAAAATACCGATAAAATTGATCAACATTAGTGATTTAGCGGGCTCCCGGGGATCCCTTGGAGTGCTGTTTCCGCTGTACTGAGCGTCGCTATACAGCTAATATCGTACCCTATCTGGGTTGTGCCCCGAAATCAGGCAAAAAACAGCAATGAAAGAAGTAGTGGACAAAGTCAGGCTGGTTGCGGTGCGGTCTCTAACGCGCAAGGTAGTCGCGACAGCTCCTATTAATCCGATTAAACTTTTTTTCATAGAATAGAGTCCCGGCAAACCCCCTAGCAAAAAACGAACCTGCCCTTAGCCATATTAAATATTTCGCAACCTGCCACCAAAAAGAAACAAGCACAATCCACACGCGCCGGCAGAAGCGGCAATCCAATAGGGCAGACTATAAAAGTTACCGTTGATAGCGAAGGCATAGCCCAGAACGGCGGGGCCTGCGGCGGTACCCCAGGAGGACATTAGATTCGCCACTGCGAAGATTCGTGCATATTCGCGAATACCAAACGCCTCCGCGATTAACAACGGCTGCAACATAAGCAGATTACCAACGGTTGCCCCAAAGAGAGCAAGGCCTAGACACAGGGTTAGCACATTGGCGCTTAGTGCAAGCAGGCTTAACGAAAACGCCTGCATGATCATCATGCCGATTGCGAATAATCGAATCGATACTCTATCTATCAACCATCCGCCGATGAGGCGACCGATGATGCTGGCTATCGGTAATATAGCAACTGCTATGGCTGTCTGCGCCTCAGTCAGATGCTCTCTTGCCAGACCGTACTGATGCGCAATACCTCCAACTTGAGCCATCATCAGAAAAATATAGCCGATAGTGATACCCCAAAAGAAACGCGTGCCTCGTGCCTGCTTAAAAGTAATACCGTCGAAGGTGGAGTCTGTAGAAGTCGAACCCGCCTTGCTGTCTGCATCCTTGCTGACACTCACTTCAGGCTCCTGATCCACGCCATCGACACTCAAGCCCATCGACTCGGGGCTGGCCCGCAACCAGATCCAGGCAATTGGAATAACGCCTACTACATAGAGCAGGCCCATCAACGGAGCTGCCATCTCGAAGCCCAACGACTCAACCATTAACACACACAGCGGGGTCAGCAGTACGCCGCCGAGAGACAAGCCCGTGGACGCAATAGACAGAGCCATGGCCCGTCTTCTGCGAAACCATCTCGTTACCAATGTCGTGGCTGGAATCAACGAAGAGGCTGAGAAGCCAATGCCGAAAAATATGAAGGCAATATACAACTGCCAAACCTGCTGCACGAATGCTAACGAACTCAGCGCGACGCCTGAAATTATCGCACCAGCACTTATGCATATTCTTGGGTCATAATCCTGAACCCATTTAGCAACCCACAGGCCGGTGATACCGCCGGACAGAAAGAAGATTGACACCGCGAATGAAGCGGTTTGCACATCGAAGTTTGGATTGGCAGCCAGCGCATTGAGATAGATAGCGTGGTTATAAAAGCTCAGGCCACTACTAAACGTCAGTTGCGCCATTATGGCTATTACTATTTTCCAGCCGTAATAGAGTGGGGTCTTGCTATCTGTCATGGCTGCAAATTCAACTTAGTCGAGGAAATAGATTTACTAGCAGGCGCTTCAATCGCTCTAACGATCTAAGAGCGACTAACAAGCATACTATGTATAAGTATCGCGCTCGATGTTTTTAGCTTCGAGCCCATCTTGAAATATTCTTGAAATTGTAACTAGAGTATTTTATCAGTTCACTGCTCGTAAAAAGTAAAGTACCCGGTAAACATTTCCTCCCAACTCTCCAAACCAAATGTGACTTCCTTGTTCGGGTCAGGATTCGAAGGGTTTGATGCCGAGTTATCAAACGCACCTATTACGCGCAGCGTGCTACCAGCCTGCACGGACTCGGCCTGATCTAGCAAATAGTGCGGTTGCCACCCATAGTTGTAGGCAGGAACACTAAACAGTTCTTTCATGTCCCCATCTGGACTTTCCACTACAAACTTCATGCGCTTGCCGCGAAAATTCATTCTGGCCCGCACTCCTGTGATAACCACATCCTTATCCAATCTATGCTGGGCCCGCATCTCGAAGTCATGATCATTCGGAGGCAGAACGAAACGACTGGCAACCGCCTGAGTCATTTTCTCTTTCAAGTTTGGCTCATCGCTGAAATACAAACCGACCTGTGTCTCATCGACTGTAGACTGGCCGTTAGTCACATAGTGGAACTGCATAGACAGCTTATGGCCGAGGGGAATTAACACACCAGTTCCCCGATCAAACTCAACAGCATTTATCTTACCGGGGAGATAGCTTTCGACAAATCGACGCGTAACGGATTCACTTTCGCGCTCCGCACCCCAAAAATCTTCTTCCGGCGGCGTCACGAAAGTCACCAGATGGTGTAATACAGACTCATCACCTGCCTTGTATTCTATGGCTCGCAGCCATTTGTCCTCGTCGAATGGTAACTGCGCATCGTCATAGACGTAATCCATCACGCCGATTGCAGGTACTTCATTCGACGGACCTGTAACGATAAAATCCGGCTTCCCGAATACCCATGCCGAATGGTCTCGCGCGGCAAGCGCCTCAAGCGGGTCGACTTCGCTCTCACCTCTGGGGGCTCGGTTATTGATCCAATGCACTAGCGTCTGCACGTCGTCAGGATCCAGATATCGCGCCCCTGCAGAATGGCCAACATACGGATCGACCTGCGTAGGTGGCATACGCTTGTTCAGCAGAACCTCCTTGATCATCGGTGACCAACCCAGGACCATGATGTAACTATCTAGAGCGAAGGGGCCCACTCCACCCTGACGATGACAGTCGGCACAATTTTCGATGATGATGGGGGCCACTTCGCTGGCATAGTCCGGTGGCGATTCGGCATGAAGAAGTTTCTGTGGATAGACTATTTCACAATCTACCCCAGACTGACGCACAGTGTCGCGCACATCCTCATCTATGATTGATGCCAGGACCGCAGCCAACTCTTGAGTTGGCTGACCCTTAAAGAACAGAGACAGGCGCTCTGGATTCAGCACCAAAACGTCACCGGCGCCGACGATATCCAGCGTTTCGGAGATAAGCTGCCCATCGTCTTCGAGAACCGGTAGCTCAGTCCCTAGCGCGCTTAACTCGGGGCGGTCTAGATCCTGGGTGTCTATTAACAGAAACTCGAACTCGTCTCCCGAGTGCTGCTGGGCAATGCTGGTGTAACTCTCTAGCAGGGCGTCCATGGCGGAACAGTCTTGGGCATAGGCCATCAGTACCACCGCCTTTCGATGCTGATAGCGGCTCAACTGATGAAATGTGCCACTGCTGTCGAGTAGAGCAAAGTCTCCGATCCGATCGAGTGCCGAGAAAGCAGAAGTTGAAATGACGCTTAGCAGCAGGCCCGCAACAAGGGTTTTTACAGATTTCCAGCCGCCGCGACGAGAGGCAAGCACGTTACTACTGTGTTTAAGATTTCCCTTCAATTCCACTGCCCTCGATTTCTGGCTTGCATACTGAATTTCAGCATGGACCTGTGATCTGGCTGACAGCGCGCAAAAATGCGTTTTTGCCATCCTGATTCGCCCAATTGATTTGCTAGCAATTATGATGCGGGAATCCTCTCATACTAAGGACGACGCTGACAATTGCCGAGCTTGTTACATTTTGTTTAAATCTAGCCTTGTAGCCCGCTATTTCTCGGCACCTTCAAACTAGACTCCAAGTACAATGCCGTTTATCCTAGCGGCCCTGTTTGAATGGATTCAGCAACTTAGAAATAACCCCTGTTTTCGCTCTCGCAGCTTATAAAAGAGCACGACAGAAAAATCGGATTTATCGAACCTGATCTTTGGAGAGAACATCGATGCGAAAGTTTCAAAAAACACTAGCGCTACTAACCTTTGCCCTGGCGGCAGTTTTTAGCCTTCAGGCACAAGCCCAATCTGCAGACAATGGCCGCTTCCTGAGCCTTGCACCGCCAACTGGCCTGCCTATCATTCCTGTAATGGAAGGCTGGATCGCCAACCCAGATGGCACTACAAGCTTTTCTTTTGGCTTCATCAATCGCAACGACGTGCCTGTAGATATCCCACTGGGTACTGCGAATTACATCGAGCCCGCCAAATACAGCGGCATGCAACCTACTCACTTTCCTGCTGGACGCTCAACAGGCGTATTCACCGTTACAGTGCCTTCCTCAGAGGCAGACGATGACGTTTGGTGGCACATCAAGACTGGCGCCGAGGAAGCCTTAAAGGTTCCAGGTCGACGCGGTGCCTCTGCCTACGAGCTAGACTTCATCTTGCCTCGCCCACAAGGCGCCATGCAGCCACACGCTGGCTTTGGTGAGAACGGCGCTAGATTACCCGGCCTATTCGCACAAGTTGCCGAATTTGACGGCAATGTCAGAGCAGGCGAACCCGTCGTTTTGACGGTCAATGTTGAAGATATTTCCGAGCGAGACTCCACTGACCCCCGCTTTGTTGAGCCCATTCCCATGGGTGTGCATTTCAGCAAGTACCAGGGCCCTGGCGAGGTAGTGTTTGAGCATCACGAAAGCACTGTAATCCCCGAAAATCCTTATGATGAGGGTGATCGAAGATTTCGCTTTTTCCGTCAGCTCGAGCCGGGTGATGTGCAGGTTGAGGGCGGCCGTGGTATCGCGAACGTAATTGCTACATTCTCAGAGCCCGGTGAATACATGATTCACACCAAGGTAGAGAATTTCCGCGCCCCTGATAGCTCAAACGGCGACCAGTGCTGCTGGACAAATATTGTTCAGAAAGTCACTGTATCTCAGTAACTTATTGATTTTTAATACTTTCTTTCCGGCCATCAAGGCTGGGAAGAAAGCAGATCAGGGCAGTCCATCGAAATTCCTGACTAGTCGAGCCCTAGCCAAACTATTCAGCGCAAAACCTCCCTTGCTAAGTGTTTCAATTTGTTGCAATGATTCCCCGAAAATGACCGTAATTGATGGACATCTGGGTAGCAGCCAATTAGTATTTCAAAGTTGATTTCAATCAAAGAATTACCGGATAACAGGTTTTTTTTAAAAATAGTCCCACAACTCTCAATTTTAGGAGAAAGGCATGAAAACAGTACGCGTATGGACTGCTTTGGTAAGCGGATCGTTACTCGCACTTGGTCTACAAGCGAATGCTCAAGACGACCAAATTACCTATAACAGCCACGTTGCTCAGATCATCAACGAAAATTGCGTTGTATGTCACACTGAAGGCGGCATCGGCCCCATGCAACTTAGTAACTACGATCAAGTTCGTCCTTGGGCGCCTTTGATCCAACTGCGTGTTGCTAATCGTGAAATGCCTCCTTATGCATACGATCACGGCATCGGCATTCAGGACCTTCAAGGTGACTGGCGTCTAGAGCAAGAAGAAATCGATACTATCGTAGCTTGGGTAAACCAAGGTTCACCTATGGGTGATGCGGACATCGTTCCTCCTGCTGCAAATGTTAAAGATCCTAGCGAGTGGAACTTCGCCGCTGATCTTGGTCAGCCAGACCTAATCGTTCCTTCCGTAGCAATCGATATTCCTGCTAACGGCAACGATCTATGGCACAAGCACTACGTAGATACTGGCGTTACTCAAGATCGCTGCATCAAAGCAGTACAGGTTAAGCCTCGCGGCGACGCGTCTGCGGTTGTTCACCACGCTAACTCTTCTGTTGACGCAATGGACGAAAACGGCGAGTGGCAGCAGTATGGCCAGTTAACTGAGTACGCAATGGGCAAATGGGGCGAGCTCGTTCCTGCAGGCGTATGCCGCACATTGCCAGCTAACTCACGCGTTTCTTGGGATATCCACATGTTCCCAGGTGGTGTTGGTGCGACTGCTCCAGGCACTATGATTAAAGACAACGTTGTTGAGATCGGTCTTTGGTTCCATGACGACGACTACATGACTGCATCGGCAAAAGCTCCTTACAAGCAGGACCTTAAGCTGTATCAACTACGCGAAGGTTATGAGAGCGGTGAGCTTATCGTACCTCCTCATGGCTACACTATGACTCAGGGTTTTCATTCATTCGATCACCCAGTGCGTATCGATAGCTTCCAGCCACATGGTCACCTGCGCATGAATGCAGCCTCACTGGAAATTTTCTATCCAGAAACTGGCCGCACTGAGCAAGTTAGTCAGATCTCAAAGTGGAGTGCTACTTGGCACCACAGCCACCTATATGAAGTGGATGCGGCTCCTCTGCTTCCAGCAGGCGCAGTATTGGTTATCAAGCAGTGGTACGACAATACAGCTAATAACCCTAACAACCCTGATCCCGATCAGTGGGTTGTAGGCGGAAGCCGTACTGGTGACGAAATGTCTCACGCCTGGATCGCGGTTACTCACCTTGATGAAGAAGGCTATGAGCAAATCGTTGCAGATCGTCGCGAAAAAGAAGAGCGTTCACTAGCCGGTAACGACTAAGTAACAGCACACTTCTTTTAAGAAGATTTAAAGGCCGGTTAAACTTGATTAACCGGCCTTTTTTATTGCCTGAATTTAGTGCAATTAGCGCCAATTCCACTTTTTCATGTCTCGAAAAAGGAGTAGACTTAGAGCCAAATCAATTAGATTTTCACGTTTTATCGATCCAAAAAGCCGGAAGTCCCGGGCCATACTAGCCCTGAGGCATCCCAAAAAAGATAGATCCTAAAGGAGAGATTTATGAGCATTTCTAAAGGCTGGTTAGGCCTCGCAGCCCTCGCCGCAGCTGGTTTTCAGGTTACGGCTCTGGCACAGTCAGATGCCAATCACGAAGTCACCTACAACGGTGAAGTCGGAAAGATCATCAACGAGAATTGTGTAGTCTGCCACCGTGAAGGTGGAATCGGTCCTATGCAGCTCACCAACTACGATCAGGTCCGCCCTTGGGCACCACTGATCCAAATGCGAGTAGCTAACCGCGAAATGCCTCCTTATGCCTATGATCATGGCATTGGCATTCAGGATCTTGAAGGCGACTGGCGCCTAGAGCAGGAAGATATCGATACTATCGTTGCCTGGGTTAACCAGGGCTCTCCAATGGGCGATGCCGACGTTGTGGTTCCTATGCCAGAGATGAACGATCCCAGCGAGTGGAACTTCGTTAGCCAGTTCGGTCAGCCGGACAGGATCATTCCTTCCATCTCTATCGATATCCCGGCTAATGGTAACGACCTATGGAGTAACCATTACGTAGATAGTGGCATCACTAGTGATCGCTGCATTAAAGCGGTACAAGTGAAGCCTAGAGGCGATGCCAAGGCGGTGGTTCACCACGCCAACTCTACAGTTGAGATGCAGCTTGAAGACGGCTCAATGGAACGCCAAAGCATGCTGACAGAATACGCCATGGGCAAATGGGGCGAAATCGTTCCTGAAGGCGTTTGTCGTACTATCCCTGCCGGCGCCATGGTGCGTTGGAGCATTCACATGTTCCCTGGCGGTGTGGGCGCAACGGCTCCTGGCACAATGATTAAGGATAACGTGGTCGAGATCGGCCTCTGGTTACATCCAGAAGGTTACGAGGAAGAGGCAAAGTATAAGCAAGATCTGAGCCTTTACCAAATCAGCCCACAAGAAGACATTGTAATCCCACCGAATGGATATTCCATGACTCAGGGGTTCCACTCCTTCGACCACCCTGTTCGCATAGACAGCTTTCAGCCTCATGGCCACCTGCGCATGAATGCCGCCTCGCTGGAAATCTTCTATCCCGAAACAGGACGCACTGAACAGATTAGTCAAATCTCGAAGTGGAGCGCGACTTGGC
>Ga0222715_10001218_pt1 | contig 24891 bp, 43 predicted proteins | sample C33_9DmetaG_FD_165056 | JGI IMG/M metagenome (GOLD analysis project Ga0222715, IMG submission 165056) | Estuarine water microbial communities from San Francisco Bay, California, United States - C33_9D | ecosystem: Environmental > Aquatic > Marine > Unclassified | place: USA: California...
ATCTAAAGGAACGTGATAGTTGTGTAAAGATTTTTCTTTAAAATCTACATTCATCCATTTCTCGTATCTTTTTATAGTTTCTTGTAACTTAGGGTCTTCGTAGTATCTGACAAAGTTTTGCATTTCTTTTTGCTCTAACATATCTTTTTCTTCAGGACTGACAAAGTGATGCCAATAAGCCCTTCCTCCACCTTCAGAGCTTATCTCTGTGTTATACATGTGACCCACAATTGGTTGTGTATTTGGATAAACAAGTTCCCAACCATCATTAAGTAATTTAAATGTTTTACACATATCTTCTTCCATCATCAGCATTTCTGGGTCTTCATCATAAAGAAAGTTTTCACCGCTAAAAGAAAAGTTATAACTAAACTTACCAGTAGGAATTAACTTTCTATCATCTTCCATAGTATCTTTTACCATCCAAGGTAAGCAATACTGCCATATTGGTTGTGCTAAGAAAGGATATAGTTCTAAGTCCCATTCTTCTTCCCAACCAATGTACGGATATAAATTCTTTTTATCTAAAAAAACTCTCTCTTCATTTTTATAAGTGTACTTTGAAGGATACGCAGTAATGATTGATTTTTTATTACCAGTTAGTTTACTAGCATCTGCATAGAGCCAAGCTAACTTTTCATCCCAACCTTCAGAAAACTTAGTATGACTATCAATAGAAAGAACAAAGTCTTGTCCGTCATATAATTCAGATACACCTTTCCTAGCTTTACCAGTACCAATCTTATCTAATCTGTTATGTTCGTTTATGTAATCAAAGTATCCTTTAATGTTTCCACCAAATGTAGAAATAAGAGTTGAGAGTTTCTTTTCTTCTTCTGGTGATGATGATAAAAATCTAATTCCAAAATGTATGTCGTGTGATTTAGCATTTTCAAATGCATCAAAAACTGTAGGTAGTAATTCAGTATCGTGCATTGTTGGCATTGCTATAAATATTGACATAAAGTTATCCTAACAGATGTTTGTTTTAGATACAGCTCTCCTAGAAGAGCCGTTGATGGGAGGAGGTCGGTGTGGATGCCGACTTAAGATAACTTTAACATTTAAAGACAATGGGTGTGGTATTTAAATGCTACAGTAAACTAATGGATTATATTGTAGGATTTATATTTGGATATTATTTAAAAATTATAATTAGTTACATTAAACAATTATCTGAAGATTATCAATTTAATAACAACTATAAAACTATTATCGAATTAGACGAAGAATGGGATTGGATTTCATATGATGAAGACGACTTACCTTAAGCCTTATTTCTCCTTTCCCTTCTAATAGCCCTGCGTTCTCTTTCTGATTTACCACCCCATATCCCAAAGCGTTCTTTTCGCTCAACAGCATATTCTAAGCATTCCTCTCTTACTGGACATCCCATACAGATTTTTTTAGCTATTACTGTTGAACTGCCTCGGTCTGGAAAAAAATCATCCTGATTTGGATGACCTTTACAAGCAGCGTCTACATACCATTTAGGTACATCTATTACATCATCAAAGTCTATGTGTAAATCCATAAGTAGATTTAACTACAGAGTCAATAACGTTACTAGGACTATTAAGACAGAATAAAGGCAATTACTATATTCGAACATATGTTCTATATAAAGGATTAGTTATTTGGGATGTGCGCCGAAACCAATGAAAATTTATGCGGGAAGCTTAGTCTCCGTATGTTATTTGAAATTTGATAGGTTCATCGCCTTGTGCGTCTATATCTAGTGTAGACCTCTTACCCCACTTCTTAGGGAAAGAACGCTCTAAGAACCAAGCACTAGCTTGCCATGTTCCATTATCAGCAGCTCTTCTAATGTTTTTTATATGAGCACCCTCAGCCTCAGCACGAGCCCTTGCTACAGCCTCCGAAAACTCCGAAAATACATAAACTAACTCTATGTCACTACCCTCTATAATTGCTGGTAAGGGAGAGCTTTCATCACCCAAGGCCTTTATCTCGTCCTGCTTACTGTCTTCTTCTGCGCCTTTTTTAAGCCAATCATAGTAAGTAGAAGGAGCAATACCAGCCATAATGGCTGCATCTTCCTGATAATACCCTAATTTAAGCCAATTACATATTGTCTCTTGAATTTCAGGAGTTAATTTAGTCTTTCTACCCATATACAAGGTAATTTTACCCCATTTTGCACACTTGAGGTGGATTTGGAAAACCAATAAAAATTTATGGGGACCACTTGCCTTGCGCTATATGGCTATAGTGATTTCGCACCCACCCTGGGCTATGCGACACTAAAGTCATACCTGAAGTTAATCATGTTAGTACCAAACACTAACCATAGTCGAGGCAAGGACAAACTTGCATCACTGGAATTCATGAATAACGAATATAAACCAATGACTCAAAACGATGTGGTCGAAATGATGGTTGCTAGATTACCAATCTCAGTAACTCCGAAGTCTCCTTCTAAATATGCTAAGTTAAACGCTACAGGCGACACAACTAAGCGTGAGAGAAGTGATATCTACGATGTTATTGGCGGTAAGCTTGTCAAAGCAGCTGTTGGTATCCTAGCTCACAAGGCTGAAGAGTATCTTGTAGCAGCTGGTCTATTTGCCAAAGCTAACACAATCACTGACAGACAAATCATTACAGCAGTAGAAGCTTCATTCGAGTATCACCTTAGGTTTAGAAAACTTAAAGGATACACCATCGACTTCATGCTCGGTGAGAACCGAAGTGAATACGCTAAGATAGTGCTACATCTTGTGAAACAATTTGTCAATATCTTTAACACAGTTGACAGGAAACTTGATACTGAGTTAGAAGTTGCAGGTACATGGAACAATATGACGTTTGCTGGTACTGCTGACCTCATTGAATACCATGACAATGGCGACATCACAATTTGGGACATCAAACACTACAATAGTATCTCTGACAAAGACTTTAACATGTTCGATATCCAAACAGATATCTACGCTAGTCTTTTCGAAGATACTACAGGAAACACAGTGACACACACTGGTATTATCCTACCAATCCAAGGTAGGTTAGAAAGGAAGAGAAACTAATGATAAACCAAGAATGGCCTCAAGAGATTAATGAGGTCACAAATGATTGGTGTTATAGCAAGTTCAAGGGTCTTGCAAGGACTGTTGACGCTGTTATCACCAAGAAAGTAGATGGTATAGATTATATCCTTACCATTGAGAGAAAGAGAGGACCAGACAAAGGTGCTTATGCATTACCTGGTGGAATCGTTGATGCAGGCGAATACTCATTCCATGCTGCTGCAAGAGAAGCATATGAAGAGGTTGGCTTATCTAAAGATTACCTACTAAGTGATGAACACCTTGGTACTAACTCTATCAACGACAGCTACTTATGGGACCCAAGGACACCATATGGTGTTAGGGTTTATGGTTATAAGTATGTTGTTAAAGATGATTGGACACCAGTAGCAGGTGATGACGCTCTATCTTATGAGTGGGTTACATTAGATGACCTAACTGATAAAGGTATGGCGTTCTTACACATGTATTGGGTTAACCAATCATTTAGTAAAGAGGTTGGAGCTGATACTGCTGGTAAGCTTATTAAGAGATATACAGCAGATAGAATGCGACAAGCAATGTTTATCAAAGAGGTAAACAAGAAGAGGGTTGCTGACAGGCAACCTACAATACCAGAAGGAGGTAATATTGAGTAATAACTTGCTACCTATCAACTTGGTTGATAGTATTAAAGCAGGAAGGAGCGAAATGCTTAAATGGGGAGACTTCAGTACTTACTACAGTAAGACTGGATTTGAATTAGCTAGAGAGTACAACATGAATCTTGAGTCTGTTGGACATATGATTCACGAGTACTGGAAGCTAGCACAATGGGCTGCTGAACAATCTCTTAAGGATGGACAACCTGTATGTGTTGACTATACCTTGGAGAAAGCAGAAGCACACCAAGCTATGAGAGTTGAGTATAAAGACTTGAGTAGGGAGGACCAAATCAAAGACTTGTACTTAGCTTACGAGTTTGATAAGAAGTGGTTCATGCAACAACCAGGAGCACAAGATATCGTAGACCGATTCCCAGAGGTTATTCATTGGGTAGATTGGTCATAATATTAAGGAAAGGATGGTGACAGTATGAAGGAATTCTTAAGATTCTTCGTAGAAGAATTTACTATGTCATTGATAACAGCTGACCCAATGGCTTGGGCATACACTGTTATCTTTACTGTATTACTTATGAAGCTAAGTAATTCATTAGGTAAATTCTTATTCAACAAAGTTAGATAATAAATAGAAAGGAGAGGACATGGCTGACACGTTATGTACCCTATGCGGAAAGAATGATAGTGGAATAATCCACTCAGGAACAGACGGAATATGGCTTGGTGTTTTAGACAAGCTACATGAAATTTGTTATGACTGTGGTAATGCACACCACCAAAAGGAAGCTAGACAAAAGAGTTAAACTAACTCTTTAGAGAAAGGAAATAGATAATCGGTATGCCACCTTAATTACCGTTAATCAAGTCTGATGCACATTTTATGCACAGTGATTGGTTTTCGGTGTGATAGTGGAGCTCTGGAAATTCCAGGGCTGATTACGAAGGAGGTAATACCGAAAAAATCTATTCATCCTAGATGGATGATTTAATCATAGTATCCGTCCCTAATAGGAAAGGAGACAACTCATGAAAGGTTTCACCGAAGCCTTACAAAGAGCTGTAGCCTCTGAAAATTCTAGACTAGCAACTAGAATGGGCGATAAAGAACAATGTAGACATACACCTACTGCAGGTGGATGCAAACATTTTCCTTTGCGCTTTATGAGAGAGCTACAATCTCTAAATTATGAGCTTGCTTCTGTTACTGATTTAGTACTGGATGTAGATACAGATATAGTTGGAGCTGAATATTCAACAGTATCTGATATCACATTCATAAGTGCAGATGGTACAGAGCATGTCATCTATGTCAAATAGACAAATTGAAAGGCCTGCTGGTTTAACAACCAGTGGGCCTTTTTTTTTAGTATCCGACGTATCTATAAATAAAGGAGGAAAGTTGAATAAACTTCTTTTATGGATAGCTGAAAAGCTAGTCCAATCAGAAGCTTTCATGACCAGTATTCCTCTCTCATGGGCATCTCGTTTAGACGAGTATGTCTATGGAGAGTGGGAACCTGCTGGGTTTGACTGCTACTAAATGACTATTCACTTAGGGAAAGGGGAGGCCCTCCAAATCTCCCCAGAAAGAGCAGAGGGTTATGGCTGATACAAAGCGTGTAAACGCATGTTTCAAATGTAAAACAACTGAAGCTGAAGTGTTTGGGTGTAAACCTGACATGGAAGACTTCTGCTGTGACATCTGTGACATCATTCTTGATGTCGGCATAGAGCTTGGTGATTCCATCATCTTTATGGTAACGCCTGAGCTTCAAGAGGATAGAAAGAAACTTCTATCTGCTTGGAACACTATCAAGTCTCCTTGGACTCGTGCACGAGTCGAAGAAGTCTTACAAAGGTAGCAATGAATAGCTACGAAGGTTTAGGGGAGTACCTACAAATCTCCCCCATTGTAGGCTCATGTGATGTCAGATATGAAGTACATGTTTAATACAACAAATCTAGTAGGTAGATTATGCTCATGGGAAAACTGTGGTCATTGACCTATCTATGTTGATAGAAGAAAGGAGAGCGTATGATGCCCTTCAACACGTGGCAAATATGTGTGACGATGCTACATATCACTAACGAACTAGGTGATGCAGTTGATTGTGAATGCTATGACCATTCAGGTATAGCAATATTCCAAGAAAGCTAGTAGGTAGATAATGCCCATGGGAAACTGTGGGCATTGACCTATCTATTACGGATGGGAGCGAAAGATAAGGTATTAACACAAGGTTAGTACTAAAAGAAGGAGATTATATGTTGTGTGAAATATGCGGTACAGTTTTTGACTTTACCGACAAACATGAAACCATGTGCTACAAATGCGAATGGTTATCGAGTACGCCTTTACAAAGAGCAGTTATCTTTACAAAGGAGACAAATACTATGATGTATCACTTAACACAAAGTTAGGTGGAAATATAAGGAGGTAACGAATGTTACAGCTTGTTAGATTATCTAATAGGAGATTTAGGAAGATTCTGTCTTACCTAGATAAGAATCCCGACTTAATCGGGGAAATGGAGGGAATGAATTACGCTGATGTTCTACATGCAGTGGATGACATTCTCAGAGTAAAGGAGGCCAACATTGGCTAATCGAAAAGGAGTCATAGACTCCAACGTAAAAGCCTCTAAGACCTACTCAATAGATGAGTTCATGGGAGCTTATCTAAGAGGGGAATTAGAGTTGAAGCCAGATGGCAAAGTCAAAGCTAAAGCACTTAGCGGAGGCAAAGCCAAATGGATACTAGTACCAGTTAGGTTAGCTGATATTCCAAGTGACATGGATATATCAGACTGCTATAAGTGGTTCGACCACCAAGACAAGAAAGGTAAGAAGTACCATGTCTTTGGTCTAAAGCCGCACGAGTGGAAGAAACGAGGTTACCAAGGTAAGCTTGTCAAACGCTATGTGGCAGATATTGAGAACGAATTATCTCAATCAGAGAAGGAGTCAGAAGACTTCGATTCTCAGTTCGAGCAGACAATGCTTGAATGGACAGCAGGTGATGACAGACGTTAGGTACAAAAGTACTTGACCTTTGTATTGATGCCTGTTATCGTTATAACTATATATCAATACATAACAGTGTTATTAGTAGCAATACAGTAGCACAGGGAAGGAGAAACAATAATGTTTTGGACAATCAATTCCATTACAGAAGCTAAGGAACAATTTCCAACACTCTCATCATTATGGGATGAAACTATGTCTGGTAATAGTCTCGGTAATATGACCGATGCTGATATCAACTGGGATTATCTCTATGAGAAAGTTACAGGAAATAGCTTTAGCGTGCAGCCAGACTACAGGATTCCTGCAGAAGAACGCACGGAAGACAATCGTAGAGACTATAGCCAATGGTCTGTATCGAAAATCTATATCATACCTCATAAATCTATGACGGCTATGAATAGAATATGTAGTTGTCAGAATTCTAGGTTCGAGAACGAAGACCCTAGTCCTTTGACAGGTAGGACTGCACATCACGACCATGATGAAGTTCACAGACTTCATAATGTGTTTGCAAATATGAATGAAGACCGTCAAGTACCAGCAAATGCTTGGAACCAAAATGGTTCGGTCGGTAATGAATATTATCTGCAGGGTATTATCAGAAGAAATCTTAGACAGTACACTGATAGATTCGCAGGTGGCAGACAGTTCAAGATGAGTAGTAAACATAAATACTACAAATCTGAAGCAGAAAGAGTTGTAGGTAGCAATCTACACTATGTTATATTCATCCACGCAGATGAGGATGGCGTAGACAGATGCTGGACAGCTTCTTATCTCATACCATATCAAGAACCTGGTAGTAGGGAAACTAAAATTTCCCATCAGGTTGCATACAATCTGAATGAGACCACGACTCCATTCTATGGATACATGGACCAATTCAGCTGGGATATGTATGAGAAAGTAATATATAAGAATACTGACCGTAGCAGTGTGAGGCAATACAAGGAATGCAAGTCTTGTGGACAACATGTCAACAAGAACAACTGCGTCTTTGCAATTGACATGGGTTCAGACCGTAGTAGATATTCTATCTGCTTCTTGTGTGTACCAACACAGACTGCTGGATACGACCCTAATACGAAAGCGTTTGTTAGGTATCCTAATATGGTATCTAATAACGAGAGTAGAATGAGAGACTTCCTACGTCATAGGATGCTTGATTCAGATACAGGAGCAATAATTGGTAAATATACCATGACACTTGTTCCGTTCTTTAGAAACATACCTAATACTAGGAACTCATCAGGATATGCTTGGGATGACGTATCGTCTAGTCATCCAGATTGGATGCGTAATAATGGTATACCAAGTATCATTCATCCTAGTCTGGAAGCTAGGAAGTATCTTACATGGGCGAGTACAGAAAGTGTATTCACACCAGAAGAAGGTGCATATGAATCCATAGGACATGTAGGTAATACATTCGACTGGTTCGGGATAGACAACGGAGACGTTGAAAGTCTCATGGCTTGGGATGGGCTTACTGATGGCGGTATAAACATATACCAAGGCTATGAGGAGAATGAGCTCAGTGAATCAGAGTACGAGCGTGGTCAAGTTACTGAGACCGATTGGTACGCTATTAGTAATCACAATAATATTGAGTACTACGATGGTGATGCAAACTCACTGTACGACTACTCAATGTTCCTAAGCATATATGACCCTACTCAGTGGGATGACTATATGAATGCTAATAGCTACAGAGGTAGTACAGCTAGACCAAGCGTAAGACAAGTGGTCAGAATAGATAGAGCTCCAATCCATGTTGTAAGACACGGATTACCAGAGATGAATCTAGAGAAGAACACATGGGACTTTACATTCCCTGTCTGGCAAGTAGCACTTGGTAACCATGCTGACGGTAGACTAATCAAGCCTGTTGGTCAGGACAGTTGGTCTAATCCAGAGATGATGATGCCTGCTCAGATTATGAGTATGAGTGAGGCAAACAATCAACCTCACAGTGACATGCATGCGCATGTTGTTAATAGTCAGATTGGTCCATTCTATGGCGTAGAGCTAGAGATAGTTGGTCGTAGGGAGATACACAATCATGATTCTAATCAGATGGAGAACACTCATCGTAGATTGATTGAGGCGTTTCATCCTACCTGGTCAGAAGTGAATAGTCAACGAGCACAGTTAGCATACAGAGTTAAAGATAGTTCTGTAGATTCTGGTTCTGCTTGGGGACAAGAGGTTGTGACACAACCAATATCGATAGGTGCTTGGCAACAGACACCTGACGATTTCTGGACAATGTTGAAAGACAACTATGTAGCAATGTACCACGAGGGAGGAAGTAGGAACTTTGGTAATGGTATCCATATTCATATGGACCATGACGCGTTTACTACTGGACACCTTTGGGCGTTCGTTGATTACTTTGTCAGACAGCATCAGGTATATCTAGAAGAAGGTGAAGAAGCAGCACAAGACACACTGTTGTACAAAGTTGCACAACGTGGTTCTGGTCGCTGGGCTCACTGGAGACTACCATACCATGACAGAACAAGAAGTGGTAGACAGATGACTAATGTCAATGACATTATTGCTGCTACTGCTTTACGTAGACGTACCGATAGAGGTAGTGATGGTAAGTATGATGGTATCAACTTTACCAAAGACAATACTATCGAGCTTAGGTACTTTAACTCTACTACGGTTAAAGACAGGGTCTTAGCCAGAGTCGAGTTTGTTGAGGCAGTGTATCGTACGACTAAAGAAGTTGCAGCTTCTATTGGTCACTTCGATACCAGAGAAGGAAGCGAGAACGAAGCGTATCGTGACTTCTTTGTAGACTTGACATCAGACTGGTGGGATGACAAACTGTGGCATCATGTATTATCTTCCCAGATAAACAGACTACGTTACAGTAACCTAATCAAACTAGGTAGAGAAACAAGCGGGTTCGACCTGAACAGACTGTTCGGGGCCCATACCATGTATAGCGATACTCTTGCACAAGCAAGACAGTTCGTTGATACTCTGGTAGACATAACAGAAGAAGGAGGTACACAGTAATGTGTATTATAGCTAGCGTTCCTAAGGGCGCAATAATAGATAAGCCGACACTTGAGACTATGTGGAAACACAATAGTGATGGTGCAGGTATCAGCTGGATTGATGAGAAAGGTAAAGTTCGAGTCTTCAAGACTATGAAACTTCAACCATTCTTAAAGAAGTTCAGTGAGGTACATAAGAAATATGGTGAGAAGACTGACTTACTTGTACACATGAGAATAGCAACTCATGGTTCAGTATGTATGGACAATAACCATCCGTTCAATGTAGACACTCAGACAGTGTTTGCACACAATGGTATATTGCCTAGACAGTTCCACCCACCTGCAAAGCGTGACATAAGTGACACCCGTTACTTTAACGAAACGTTCTTGCAGTATCAGAAACTGGCAGCACTTGATGACAGTAGGTACATCGACCACTTAGGTGAAGTGATTGGTAGCTTTAACAAGCTAGTAATCCTTACAGCAAATCCTAAGATGCGTAGAGATTCCTACATTATCAATGAGGCAAGCGGTGAATGGTCAGATGGCGTTTGGTATTCAAACGATTCATACTTGGAGTATTCAGCCAAGATGAAGTGGGGTACTAGGTCGTACACCAACAGCTTGACACAACCATCAACTACCACTTATAAGTCTACGACAGTAGATAAAGGTGCTAACTGTGATGTTAGTGTCGGTGGTAACGATGATACCATTCAACTGTTCGATGTTCAAGTATGTGCTCAATGGGGTCTTATCCCAGAGGATGCATGGAGCAACGAAGAACTTGCTGAGCTAATTTGCGAGATGATGATGGCATACGGTTACGATGCACCACAAGACCTAATGGAAGACTTCCAATGGCATGTGCGTGACAACAAAATCAAATGTCAACACTGTAATGCAATATTGGATATCAACCAGTACTGGCCTGATTGTGGACCAGATTGTAGAAACTACTCAGATGGTGAACATCTAGAGGCAAGGGTTGACGACCCAGAGTTTCAGTTTGAACCAGAGACAGCAGACGATATCAATGAAGATTGGTTCGAGCTTGTCGATGAGCCAGAAACAAAAATGGAACAACAAGAGTTGTTCGGAAAGGAGAAGTAACTTATGGCTAAGTTAACACCTAGAGGGTCACGGATACAAGTATCCGAGGCCGACGAAGTTATATTCAGACAGGAAGTTAATGACGGTACAAGTCAACTGTCAGGTCGTGCTATGAAGTACGGCATGAACGGTAACTTGTATTCACCTATTAGTGGGTTATCTACACCGTTAGATGACTTACGACCATTGCGAGAGCAACTGGTTAGGTACGGAGTTCCTGTCGGTGTTGAGCTAGAGCTTGAAGTTGAAGAAGATTCAATTATTCATAATTACAATTATGATAATCAGAATGAAGAGTTCAAGAAAATTGTAGCCAGAAGTAACAGGCACATAAGAAATTATCTTAGAGCTAACTCAATCAGTAATGGTTGGGAAAGTTTCAGATATGCTCCTATGTGTACAGTTAAGACGGATGGTTCTCTCGATAATGGTGGACGAGAGTTCGTGTATGCACCAATGACTCCTGACTTTGCTAGAGCATCTAATGCTTATAGCATCTTCATGGAGACATTGATGGACTACAGATGGATGGGTCATTATGGCCCTAACACTGGTGGTCACATGCATATACCACTCGGTGCATTCAGCGACCAACAGCTTGTGTTGTTTTACAAGTTGTTTGAGACATTTGCTGATGCAAGAGTCTATGTTGAAGACCATCCTAATCCAGAAACAGCTGCGAGGTTCTTGCAGATTATAGGACAACGTAAGCTGAACAGATGGGCTAAATGGTATCGCATGAGGGATGTAGCTACATTCCATAGCGACATTGTTAGTGAGAACAGACGAACACTAGGTACTAGTAGATATTACCTTGTTGAGCGTAGTCGTCACAACACAATGGAACATAGATGGCCTAATGGTACTTACAGTGCTGAACGTGTGATAATGCGTACAAGCTTCTTAAATGCAGCGTACAACTTTACATACATGGTTGAGCAACGTTCGTACTCAGACCCTAGAGCAGTAGAGGACATCTTTAATGTTGACAAATTTGTACAGTTTGTTAACTCACAAAACAGATGGCCTGAGTTGAAACGCTACTTGCGTAGAAACTACAATGGCATTGCTGTTGTTACTAACAGGGGCAGAAACACTTCTGTATCAGAAGATATAGAAGCATACAATGAATGGTTCGTAAATGCTTGCGAACATGCAGAAGGGAGAGTTTAACAATGGTTAGACACGGCGACCCTGGTGTACCTAATTGGCTAGTAGATTCTGGCGAGATATCACTTAGTGATTTATCTCGCACAGTGGAGTTCACAACTTCAGTAACAGAAACTCAGTTAGTTACATATAACGTAAGCCATGCTGTCACTATCCAGGACTTAATTGATGCTGGAAACTTAGATGCAGATGATGACTTCTCTGACAGAGGTGTTATCTCAGATGCAATTAGTGACTTTATTGCAGACGATAACGTTGACCAATACGATGACGGGCATCCAGAACATGGAGATTCTGAGTTCTACGATTCGGAATGGGAAATAGATAGCTTCGGAGATGAACAGTAATGGAATTTCTGGGACTAATAGAAGGTATGCTTTGGGGTTATGGTATCTCATTTGTTGTCATGGCAATATGGCATATCGTAGATTAAATAGAAAGGAAAATAGCAAGTAGCTAGTTAGCGAGCATCTTAGGGTGCTCGTTATAGTAGCTATATAGTTAACTAATGTAGTTAATAGTATGTAGCTTATAGATGCTTATGCTCTGGGAGGGGTGGAATCCGCGTAATTCCAGTTTGACCGCCCCATATACATGGGCTTTAAAAACGCAAATATATATGTAAATCCATTTCTAACACAATATATAGTGGTATAACCCGTTTTGGTTGCAACGCTGTCTTGTTCTGGTGAACCCCATTTGTGTTGTCAGGGCGCTCAGCTGGGAAACAACGACATATTCGGTGTTTTAGCCATTTGTGTCGCTATATGCCATCTCCTGACGCGCATCAAAAGAAACTTGCTTCCAGAGTTTGACACCAGATATAGTAGATGCTATTCTACTAATAAATCTATTAACAGGAGGACTGATAATGAATAAACCAAAATTTTTGTGCCTAAGTTGTTATGACGGCAAGGGCGCTGGCGAAACCATTTTGGCTACTGTCATAGTTAATATCAATAAGAAGGATGAAGTTGTTGATGAATATGATGGTATAGTCTGGTGCGGTGATTGTAATGAGGAAAACATTATTCCAATAGGCAACAAGCACTTATACCCAGAATTAGATAAAATTAAGTAAGGAAGGAATAAATATGGCGTTTTTCATATCAATAGCACTCATTTGCTTATTGAATATAGTAAGAGTATTTGCTACTAGAGGTATTTATAGCTCCAAAGCCAGATACTACGACTATGTTAATGACAGGTTGTTATAATCTGTTATAATTAGAATATATATCTAAATTAAGGGGAGGTTTGCCCACCTCCTCTTTTTTTATGCTATACTATATATAGTATTATTCCACCTATCAAAGATGAAAGGCATTTATGCAGGAAACAGAAACTCCCTACGATATAAACGAGTTTGTTTTTATTGATGTTGAAACCACAGGTGTAAATTTACACGACAGTTCTAGTTATTTTGAAAAACATATTGCTAAAAAAGATATGTTGCAGATAGCTTTGGCGTGGACGGAAGATGGCGGAAAGACAACACAAACGGCACACTCATTTGTTAAACCCCCAGAAGAATACTTTAAAGTTGAAGAGAAATGGTACAGAAACGGTGAAAACCTTAATGTTTCTGCCAAAGAGGTTGTGGCTGCGCCAAGCTGGGACAAACTATTTCCAATGGTAAGAAACCTAATTGGTAATAAAACTCCAGTTGGACACAATGCAGATTTTGATGCACAAGTATTAAACGATACAAGTTTTTATTATGGTCTAAAATTTCTTGATAGACCTTTTTGGAAATGCACTATGACAGACTCAAAAGAATTGATTAGAGAATTAGACAATCATAGTTTAAAAAATATGTGTGAGTATTTTGATATACAACTTACAAATCATCATAATGCAATAGATGACGCAGTTGCTTGTTTAGAAGTTTTTAAGAATTTGCAGTTTTATCGTAAACGTCCAGATTGGATTTTCGTTTAATATAACTTCTGGAGTGTTGTTCAACACCACCCCAAACACCAAACTCAGTTTCATATTTTAATGAATATTTCAGACACTCTTCAACGATAGGACACATACGGCATATTGCTTTAGCTTTTCTAGTAGAGCCACCACGAATAGCAAAAAATGTATCGTCATCCACTTCCATAATTGAACATAAACCGTCTTTTGCCCATTGTAGTTGTAACTGCAAACTCATTTTTTAAACCAATCACCAGACTTAACAACAGGTCTATAATCATATTCTTTAGGAGGTAGGAAATAAGCATAAGCTTCAATTCCATTATCTAAATCAACATAATCTCTAAAGTAAAAATTTGGATGTCCTTCAATTTGGTCACATATAGCTAAAGTTTCATTATCTACCTTATATAGTTCTCCAGTTACTTTTGTTTTACCATCTTTTAATAACCCTGGAAATGCAGATAAATCTATTAATGTATATTTTTTCTTAGTCTTAAATTTTCCAACAAACTCAGAATTAGCCAATACAGAGTTTCTTAATTTTCCTTCTCTTAATGTTCCATATACAAAGAGGTTATGCATCTTTAGTCTCCTTCCTGCACGCAACACATATGGTGCATTCATTACTTATTATCTCATTACTACATATTAAACAATAATGTTTCATAAATAGTGGGGAGGCCTATCCCCATAGTTCAACGATAGCAGTGTCCACACCTATCGTTTACCTCCCTAGTGGACGTGGAGGGAATTGAACCCTCGTTACTTTTCGCAATGCTGTCCCGCAATCCAATAAGTCTTACCTATCACGCCCTAGTATTTTTAACGTTGTTGAATTATATCCAAATATGTATGCTTTATGGAAAGATGTGGTGCAAGAAAATTCCCTTAAGAAAGGAGGCAGACTTAAAGGCGAAACCCTGCACCACGGAAATCTGTCAATTTCCATAGTAGCGTTTGCCCCTAAAATTAAAGGTTTTTTATTCATAGTCCTCATCAAACCCACTAATGTCTTCAATGTAATTTGTGATATTTATTATTGCATTTGCACTAATAGTAATCTCGCTAGCAAGGTTTTGACGAGTGCTTGAGTTCCAATCCAATTCTGCTGAATCAAACTGTGAAATCAACTCAGTCAAATTAAGACGCAATACTCTGCGAGACTCTATTAGTAATCCTAATTCTGGGTCATCATAACTACCCAAAAAATCTGGAACATTAGTCATTGTCTAATTCTTTTTCCAACTGTTTATCTAAAAAGTATTCAGACTTACCTTCAAACTGTGACCATAAATGTAATCCTACACCAAAAGCCATAGCACATCTTTTTACTCCGTCAGAGATAGCGTCTTTCATTCTTGCACCGTCTGTTCTCCAGTTAAGTGGTTGTTCACATTCACCAGATTCTTCAACTGTTACAAGTTGTCCATCAATCTCTACCGTTAGAGCTAATACAATACCTGTAATAACAGTATGTACTACTCCTTGCTTGTCTGTTACATCTTCTCTTAAGATGTGTTTTACTTCCTGTGAGTATGGCCCTACAACACTTAGTAATCTTTGTCTTATGACAGAGTGTTGAATATAATCGCCAAACTTTCCTTTAGGAGCTTTGTGTATAAACTCCGCTGGAAAAGGCCTACTCAATTCATGTAATTGTTTCATTACTTTCTCCCATTTCTTTTGTCATACTGTTCTCTTAATTGAAAACAAGATGTACAAATATTTTCTTCTACTTTTTTCTGTGTTCTCATACCACAGAACATACATTTATTAGATTTAGGTCTGGCCTTTAAATTACCTTTTTTAACTTGTAAAGCCCACCAAAAAGGTGAAAACTTAGAAGGATATTTTTTGGACACTTTGTACCTCTTTTCTTCCTGTATAAATAATATTTTACCTTAGTCTTCCTCTTTTGTCCATTCATTTAATTTACTAGCAGTTGTTACTCTGCTTTGTAACTTGGACAATTCTTTAGGGTCTAATTTAGGTTTAGCTTGTCTTAAATCAGCCCAATGTTTAACTAAAGCAAGTGGTGTTGGTTTCCAACCATAGGTTAGAATAAAGTTTTGTGCTCTTGCTCTTATGTCGTGAGCTGTAGCACCAACCTCTTTTAACTCTTTAGCGGCCTTATTCAATTGTCCCCTAGTAGATTTAGTTAGGTCATTGACATCATATTCAAATATCTCAACCAATGCACTAAAGACAGATGAATGAGAAACCTCGTTATTGTTGACTATTTGAGATACAACCTCTACTTCTGTGTGTTCTGAAAGAACAATATCCTCTCCTCTACTCTCTTCTCCTCTACTCTCCTCTCCTCTCACGTCGGACGGGCTATGGACGTCCTCTGGATGTCCTACGGACGTCCCTTGGACATCTATGTTACTAAGATTATTAAGAGTATCGTCATCATCACGACCACTCCAATCCCATTCACGATTAGCAGAGTTTTTAGAGTTTTCAGAACTCCTAGCTTTACGCTTACGTTCTCTATCTTTTTGTCTTACTGATTCTAGTTTGCCTGTATAGTCCATCCAATCATGGATAATTAATTCATCATCAATCTCATCTACCCAACCAAACTCCATTAAAGCTTTGGTAAATTCTTCACCATCACCTTCCCATTGTGCCGCCATAGGTATGTAATCCCTATATCTAGTGATGTATCCATCTGCACAATAATCAAGCGCCCACCACCATAAAAGATGTAAGTGCCCAATTGTTTGTGGTATAGATATACCTAGTCTATTGGCTAGCATTAATGTTTTTGGATGTGAAGCTATTGCTTGCTCAGACTTAATCCAAATTTTAGCCATTATTTTCCTCCTGTTTCCATATATTATTTAGCTCTTTAACGATTTCCTGTAACTGCGATAATCTACACAGGAACAAACCATCGTTGGTGCCGTGTGGCATCATTACCATACTAAACAAATCTTTTTGTTTATCCAAATCATTCTTTGATAATTCAAATTCCCAAGATTGTGTTTCTGCTTTTTCAAATTTAAGAACAGTATCATTAACTTGCTTACCACTCTTAACTTCAAATCTTAATTTATCAGTATTCCAAAACTCCTCATCAGAATCTTTACCTAAAGGACTATCTGGAATATTTAAAAGTTTTTTTGCTTTATCTTGTGAGGCGCGACCTTCTACTCTTGATATTGAATTTTTTCTAGAGGTTTGTTGTTTTTTTATCTGTTCAAGTCTGTCGTTTATATCCACTTAATAACTCCTTTAATAGTTCCTCATCTACGATATATAGTGTAGGAACCCCATCAGCTGTACGCTTTTTGTTGTTTCCTTTTCGCAGCAGCTTCTTCCAGGCCAACACTAACGGCTTAGAACCTGCCTTTTCTTTAGCTTTTGCATAGGTCTGGTGTATGTTTAAGGCCTGTCTTGCCTTGCATTCAAAAATCATTTCTTCTGGTAGTTCTACTTGAACATCGCCTTCATCAGCCATACCACCTTCGGCTAGTCTATATGCTTTATATCCCCAAGATTGTAGTAATTCTTTTGTTTGGGTCTCGAATCTAGTTCCCTGTATCTTCGGTTTGTTGACCATCAGCTTCCTTCCCTTTAATTCGTAAGTTCCAAACTGCATTATGAAACATTTCCCAAGTTTCATTTCCTAATTGTGGTCTATTAAGTTCTAGCCACAACAAATAATAATGTTCATATTCGGATGTGTTCTTAATAAAATGTATTGCTTGTTTTGCTGAACCAATTTTACCTACATCATATAGTGCTTGAGCTAAAGAACCTATTTCTAGAAAATCTGATTGCATTTGTTCAAATCTACTTGTAGCTAAGATTTTTTCTTTTTCGCTTTTAATTTTTTTCATATATTCCATAGCAGATTTAGTTATAGCGTTTGTCATAATGTTCACAATATCGGCGTCCATAACAAATATTTCTTCACCTGTGGGGACAGGACAATTTGGATGATGTTGCAGTTCCTCTGGAGCACCACAAACATTACACTCAACAAATTGTTCGTTTTCTTTGTCTGGTGGATACATGCTCATAAAATAAGCATACATCAAAATTGTTTCTAGTCGCGTCTTTGACCATCAGCAAGTTTCTTTGCCCACACTGGTGCGTAATTACCTTCGGGGTCAATGACCTGCAATTTAGGTTTATCATCCCATTCTTTAACTAGGAAAGTATCTCTTACTGTTGTAGGGTTCATACCTCTACGAGTTGCTACTGCGTCTAGTCCTCTGAGTTTAGGTGTAAATGTTTCTCCTATAATTGCTTTGATATCTTTAATAACATCTTCTGTAAGATTACGTTCAGTCATCCATTGGATTAAGTTATCTAAGTTTTGTACCTTAGTCTTGTAACCTTTAGAGAAGTTATAAACTTTACCTTGCATTTTTACAGCACCTTTTTCTTCTACATCTAGTGCTATTCTTGTATCAGCAAATTCTCTGATAGTTCTTGTCTTGTAGTTACCATAATCAGCAACTGAACGACATACAACTAAGTCATCAATTTTATTAAGTTCTTGTAACTCTGAATTTTCTAACTCGTGGTCGTTCTTAGCGATGTCATAAACAGTATCTTTAATGTTCATGGTTGTTGTATCCTTCCTGTGCTATGTTGTCTTGTCTTATCTAGTCCAAGATACTTACCTTGTTTTTTAGATTTTTGAGCTCTTCTCTGTGCTCGATTCATTAGTATTACCTCCTGTTAATGTAGTCACAGATTACTACATTGATTTTTCTTTTGCAAGTAAACGTTGAAATTTATTTTGATTTTCCCAACACCACTTACTTGAACTCCAATCAGTCCACCTTACATATGAATACATATCTTCAACAAGTATGCTTGCAAACATAATGTTGTAGTAAGGAGTAAACTGTGCTTTTTGAAAAGTAAAACCATAACTGCTTTTAGATGTGGGACCTTCGTACGGTTGCCCGTGACGAAGGACTACCCACTCATCCCACGCGGGAAGATTATGTTCTTCTGCTATCCAGTTCCAAGTCCACGGAACGAACTGAAAGTATCCACTGTCATCGTTACCTTCTGCAGTTCTTAATGCTTTTATATTGTGTCTTGATTCACACCAAGAAACTCTTATGGATGTGTCCCAATTTATCGGCTCAAAAAATTTTTGAATAAGGTCAAAGTGTTCGTGTGCTTTATCTGGCACCACTTCTTGACAATATTTGTATTCTTCTAACATGTCTGGTGTAACAACACCAGTAGTTGTAGGAAACATTGTTCCTAATATGATTAAACATTCTGCTATCATTTTGTGTTTTAGCGTAAGCTATCGCTAAGGCCTCCTGTTATATTATTAAATTAATACTAGCTTGTAGCTATTTTTTTAGCTTGTTGTAAAGCAATACCTTGTGTCTTGCCACCTGTTGTAGTGACAAAAATAAGGTTACCTTCAGAGTCTGACTTAACTACATCTGCATCGAACCCTAGTAACATAGAGTTAAAGCGGACAGATATTAAGTAGTTGCCGAACCAAACTTCTACTGGCTCTTGGCCTCTGTCAACAGCTAATTCAACTGTATCTCTCATCTTGCTCTTAATAATACCATTAATAAAGATATACTGTGTTATTTTTTTGACTAATTTGTGCACCAATTCACAAGCTTCGGTTTGACATACCACATATAGTGGTTTACTATGGTACCAAGCACTTAATCACAATGAAAGTACCATGGAGTGTGGGAAATGTGATAAGTGCGTAAAGCTACTTATAACTGGAATGCTTGGGGTTGGAAGCCCTAACAACAGGACTTAAGCACCCTGTGACTATTCACGAGTATTCGAGAGGTGGCTTTACGCACTAAACACATGTGCTTTAGGTTTAGCAGGTCTGAAACCCATATGAACGGGTGACAGTCTGCTTAATCTTATTTTTAGAGGGGAGAGTCTGAAACCGATGAGAGGTGACAGCTCTCTCTTTCTAATTTCTGCTACAATTTATGTATGTATAATACAGATGACCACCCTTTAGGAGTTTCAGAAGTAGCAATAGTGCTATCAGTTAAGCCAGATACAGTATCATCGTGGCAAATTAGAAAAATTATGCCTGTACCAGACGCATTAATTAATGATGGAAGAACAAGATTATGGAGAGTTAAAACAGTTTTAGATTGGGCTAGTGCAACTGGTCGTAATGAGAAAGGCATTGACTCACGCGAAGCTGTCTCCTTGTTGGCATCACACGACAATAAAGGCAAAAACATTGACGATTTTACATCCCGTGCAGCTGGATTCGATGACCAATGGGGTGATTTAGGGGACTTTAAAGAGTAAAAGCCACCTCACAGGATGGCCTTATTTACTCTAATTTCTTAGTTTGAGTGGGCAGAACAGGAAAGTTAATCTGTTTATACTGCCTTTATTCCAGCTCTTGCGAGTAGGCTTCCTGACTCCTCAAACGTACGTGTTTCCACGAAAGGAGGACATAATGCAAATTACAGTTTGCGTTATATCTTGTTCTCAATATAGAACCTAAAGTTTATTCTGTCAAATCATTAAAATAATTTTTTTTATTAAATCTATTTGCGTAAATTTACATATTGATTTATAGTAAATGATTATGAAAAAGAAACTAACTAAAGACCAAGTTCAATATGTTGAGGAAACTTTACATAGACTCGACTATGAAAGAGGAATGTATAGACCTCTTAGTGATACTGAACTTAATGAACTTTCACCACAGATGAAAGAAGCTGTGTTGCAAGCAAGAAATAGAGCAAGAGTGTTAGAACACGATGAATAAACAGAAAGAGGGTCTTTCAACCCTCTCTCATATATATCATAACAGGAAGGAGTCATTTGACATAGAAATGTCGATTGACTTCTTATATAGGAAGATTAACACACTTCTTATATTTATGACAACTTTATTTAATCAAAAAGAAGGAGCGAAATGAACGTAGGAGAAACTCTTACTGAATTGCCAGAATATCATACAGGTAGAGCACCAAACTTATTGGAAAGAAATGAACAATGGGTTAATTGGATGACAGAAGCTAAACCACGAGAGTGGGTACTTTTAGATAAGCAACCTAATGATGTTGTGCAAAACAATACAAGAGTAAGAAACAGGGTATGGAGACTTAACAAAGAACAAAGTCGTTTTGAATTTACATCTCGTACAATTGAAAATGAAATTTGTATGTTTGGAAGGAGCAAAAATGCCAGCTAATGTAGAAACAATGTACAGTGCGGTGGATACACCATGGCACAGAATTGGTACGGTTACTGACAAAGCAGTTAATTCAGAACAAGCAATAAGTCATGCAGGACTTGACTGGACAGTAAGTACTAGACCTGTTGTTACTTTTGATAAAGCAAATGAAACGGAAGGAAACTTTATAGATATTCCCGATACATTTGCAACTGTTAGAGATAGTGATGATACCGTCTTGGGTGTTGTTGGTGACAGATACAAAGTTGTACAAAACAAAGAATGTTTTAACTTCTTAGATACTGTTGTTGATGATAGCGAAGCTACATACGAAACAGCAGGTTCACTAAACAATGGAAAGATTGTTTGGATGATGTTAAACCTAGGAAAAGAAATAAAAGTAGATGAAGATATAACAGTACCTTATTTGTTAATGGTCAATTCACATGATGGAAGTACTTCTGTTAGAGGATTGCCTACACCTATAAGAGTTGTATGTTCAAATACTCTTAGGTTAGCTTTATCAAGTAATGCCTATAAAGGTTTTTCTTTTAGACACACACAGAATGTAGACGGAAGAATACAACAAGCTAGAACATTACTTAACTTAAGCTACGAATATGTAGATGGATTTCAAGAAGAGATGGAAAAATTATTAGATACAACTGTAACTGATGATATGTTTTATGACGTACTTGAGAATCTTATGCCGTTACCAATGGCTAAAGAGAATAATGCAAGCCAAGTATCAAGAGTTAATCAACAGAGGTCATCTATTGAAAAGCTTTGGTATGAACCAGAGTTTGCAAATCAACAAGGCACTGCATGGTCATTACTTAATGCAGTTTCAAATTATGAACAATGGCAGTCCCATTTACGTGGAGAAACATCACGAGATGAGAGAATTGCTATTAAGACTGTACAGAATACTGAAAGTCCACTAACCCAAAAAGCATGGAACTTAGTAAGGGCATGAAGTACTTAAAACCATTAGATGAGTGGTTGGGAAATAATCCATTGCCTCGTAACGCAATGACAGACTCCTCAGCCATTCATTTAGGTGTTACTCTTGGTTTTGCAAATGTTCCAAGAGTTGAGGCAGAACAAATAGCTGAAGCAAGTGCTAAATACTTTTCAATCATCAAGCATGATTTGAAAAATGAAAAGTTCACTAAGAGATATAAGCCAACTGTTTACAAAGAAAGCACAATGAGAGTCTATGACTTTATGTTAAGTGAGTGGATTGTAAACGACTCACCTTTATTTCAAGTTATGAACGGAGAGGAAGAATAATGACAGAGAAACTTTATAGATATTCTTTAGATGTAATGGAAAAGCTAGATAGAAGAAGTACTTTTCTAGAAAGACTTGGATACAAGTTTGCACATAAAATTTATGTAAAAGCATTTACAGAAATCTATGACATGTCACCATACGACAGAAGAGCTATGGATGACCACGACAGGTATCAAGATGAGCAGGAATACAATGCTCGTATGAATAAGGATGATGTTTTATGAACGATAAATATTCGATTTATAGATATGAAAACGAAGACCCAAAGCAAACAACTTGTGACTTATCTGTTACATTTAGGTTTCCAGAAGGTACTGATTTAACTGAGGCAGAAGGATACATTTTATCTCAACTTGCCGAAATAGATAAAGGTGTTGAATATAGTTTTGATATGTGGACAACGCCTGGTGAGGATTACTCTTGATAAATCTAGTAGTGGTAAGTTCTTTTAATTTTACAACATCTATAGTAGAATGTTTGGTATACAGGAGGGTTCTTTAAATATGAATTTTGAAACAATTACCAAACAGGAATGGGTTACTGTAGTACAATGGATTTCGCTCCGTTGGGAACATCTCAAATGGGATGACCAACAAGTCAAATCATTATACGAAGACTTCAAACTTTTTCCACCAGATGTTGTATGGACAACACTTAACAGATACTATGACAACGGTCATAAATATTTTAATACTATTGAATTTAGAAAGGCCTGTTTAGAGGAATACAGCTTTTGGTCTCAAGAGAATAGAAATAAATTAACATTGTCAACAGGCGAAGTTATGGAACGCAACGCAGGTGGACTAATTCAATATCTAAAAGTAAATGGATTTGAATCTTTTGCACATGCAACTTGGTCTTCATTTATGGATAGACTTAACAATGATAAGTTGATTAAGAGTGAAAGACATTTAACAAATTTGTTTGAAAAGAACGAACCATGGGAATCTGCAAAAGATAAATGGTTAAGAATCTTCCAACCAGAATGGCGTATTGAATGGATGGAAGAACGCAGAGAAGTCAGAGAAAAGGAGAAATTAAATGGCTAATAATAACTCTATAACTTTGGTTGGAAATATGATGCAACCAGAGATTAGAAATACACAAACTGGGAAAATGGTTGCTAAAGCTAGAATGGTCGTTAAGACCCCTGGCGATGGCGATGATATGTGGGTAAGTGTTACTGCTTGGGAAAACCTTGCTAACAACTTAAACTACTCATTCCCTCCTGATAGTAAGACTATTAGAGTAATCGTAAATGGTAGATTACAAGAAGATAAATGGACAGGAAAAGACGGAAACGAAAAAACTGCTATGAATGTTGTAGCAGACCAAATCGCTGTATGTCTTGACTATCAAGTAGCTAGCGGTATTAGTTATGCAGGTGATGACTCAGATAAGTCAACATCTCATTATGCTAACAAAACAGAAATGGCACAAGATATACTTAATGCCCAACCTGTTGCTAGGAATGATTACGCAGAAGGTGAAGCGCCGTTCTAATGAACATGTCAAGTTTATCTGATTGGGCTAGTGAGGACAACGAGATACTCGCAGAGTTATCTACAGAAGAAACACTAGCCCAGATGAACCAAATGGATAAGGTTAAACACCTACTCCTTAGCAACATAAACGGCGTATGTCATAACGTTTTTATGGAATACTATATTCCAAGATTTGGTGCACTTATCTTTAAGTTAAGGCATGATGAGAATTGGATGATAGAAAAACAGAGATGTGACTTGCATGACTACCATAAGTCGCTACAATATAAATATATATATAACGGAAGGAGCATGTAAATGCTAAAAGAAAAAATAGTAAGAAGTTCTAATAGATACTTCGACACAATGGAAAAGTTCGAATCGGCAAAAGACTTTGGAGATATGTCTCCATGGATATTCAACTTTTATAAAGGCAATGTCATTGGTGCAACCATTATGGCTGAGCCACCGTCACAAGAACAAAAGCAAGAAGCTTTTATGCATATATTGAATCTCTTATCTTTTGATAAGTTTGATACAGTAACAATAAGTATGGATACTTACGTTACAAAACAATCAAAAAAAGACTTTGATGAGAATGGCCCTCAAGACCTAATGCCTAGTAAGTCGCCAGACAGAGAAGAGGCAATTATAACTATCGGTGCAACAAAGAATGATATAGACCAATCAATGCTTGTATATGGTAGAAATGATGATGGTTCTATATATGAAAAAGAACATATAACTGAACAAGGTGCGAGTAATGGTTGGATGAAAGAATTGTTATTCAAAGCTATGCGTATAGACATCACAATGGAACAAATGATTAGGTTTGCAAGAAGTGAAACTGATATATTTGATGAAGATAAAGGTGTTGAAGAACAAGTATTAATCAATAACATCAAACAAGAATGGATTGATTTGTTAACACAAAATGATTGCGTTGTTGCATTCTCTGAAGTTACTACATCATTCAACGACTTAGATGGTTATTCAATTGTAGATTTCAGTGAAAGAGATGAGGAAGAATAATGGAAGTAG
>Ga0222715_10001219_pt1 | contig 24886 bp, 19 predicted proteins | sample C33_9DmetaG_FD_165056 | JGI IMG/M metagenome (GOLD analysis project Ga0222715, IMG submission 165056) | Estuarine water microbial communities from San Francisco Bay, California, United States - C33_9D | ecosystem: Environmental > Aquatic > Marine > Unclassified | place: USA: California...
CCTTGATAAGACGCGCGCCGAGCACGGATGTAGAGGAGATCATCGTCGTCGGTGACACGCATGGACAGTACCATGATGTTTTGAAGTTGTTTTCCCTCGCTGGTGAGCCGAGTGCGAAGAGAATGTATGTATTTAATGGTGATTTTGTCGATCGAGGGGCGTGGGGGGTGGAGACGTTGTTGTTGCTCTTGGCGCATAAACTTCGAGCTCCGGAAGAGTTTATGATTATCCGGGGCAATCACGAGACTGAGTTTTGCACCGAATGCTACGGTTTCGAGCAGGAATTGAGCGTCAAGTATGGGAAGACCGCGGGGCGGGTGTTGTATCCGGCGTTTTTGGCGCTGTGCGCGGCGATGCCTTTGGCGTGCGTGATTCAGGACACGACTTTAATTTTACACGGTGGGTTGTTTCGCGCGGCGGGGATGAAGAAGCACGATGCGATGCATAATCCACGCCTAGGAAGTTTAAATGATTTAGAAAAAGCGTCAAAGGGTGGCGCAGATCCAGTGGGTGAAGGGCGGTCGATGATTGCGGGCGACGTGTTGTGGTCTGACCCAATCGCCGAAGACGGTTTACGTCACAACGAAGCTCGTGGGATTGGTATTCAGTTTGGCCCCGCACAAACTCGCGAATTTTTACAGGCGGAAAATCTAAAGCTCATCATTCGTTCGCACGAGGGACCAGATGCGCGGCATGATAGGCCAGAGATGCCGTCGATTATGTCAGGCTTTTGCGTCGACCACGACTGCGGCGACGTCGGCAAGCTATGCACGCTGTTCAGTGCGCCGAATTATCCACAGTTTATCGACATAGATGATCTGCGACACCATAACACGGCATCATTCGCCATACTCAAGCCAGAATCCAACTGGTGCGAGCCAGAAATTGTATCATTTGACGCCGTCCCGCGGCCGCCGAGCGCGTGCTATTACGAAATCGATTTGGGCGGCAGCGACTGCGAAGGCCCTGAATCCGATATTCGACCTCACGAACCCTTACACGTCGACGTCGGCGAAGGCGACGAAGGCGCGCGTTGGAAAGAAGACGAGCTCACGCATAAGCTCAAGCTCGTGCACGAAGATGACGAGTAAAAGTAGAAAGTTGTTGTTTGGTTTGATTTGTAAAACGAGAGAGTTGAAAACGTCACTACGTCAGTTCACAACGCGCGAGGCGACACATGAACCATTCGAACGCACGACCGACGCGTAACCTCGAAGAAGACTTTGTCGTCGTACGAGCGGCGGCGCTCGAGCGCATTCGGCGCGCGCGCGACATCGCTCCAAACGTTCCCGCAGACGAAACCATCACCGTGCGCGACCCGGTGACGGACAACGAGGTTGTCGTGCACAGGAGTAAAGCATCCATCATTCAACGCGCGCTAGACTCGGTCGCGGTCGAGGCGGAAGACTAAGAAGACATGGCGCGCGGTGGCGGTTCGTCCCGCGTTCGGCGTCGACGCGCGTGTCGGCGCTGCGCCGCGCTCGCGTGCGTTCTCGCGTGCGCGCTCGGTGTGTTCATAGGCGTCGTGCGATGGACGCACAAGGCGTTTGTCGCGCCTTGGATACCAGACACGCATCGTTATCCGAGCGAATGGCGTGGGTTACCGCGAAAGTGTCGTCGACGTTTAGCCTATCGACTACCGGTGGATTTTCGTGAAATGCGCTTGGGCGCGGCAAACGTACAAGGTACTGTCGCGCGTACGATGACGTATGAGCGCATGTATCGCGCGGCGATGCGCGATGGTATCGACGTGTTTCATCGAGGCGCGACGACGACGCAAGGCTTGAGCGTGGACGACATGTTTGCCGTCGGCGTCGATGGAAAACTGCTTCCAAAGCTCACGCCTTTGGAGATTGGTGTGCGAGCCATCGTGATGCCAGTTCCAGTTGGCGTGGTCTCGCGCACGATGCACGAAAAAACAGTGAAACATCTGAGGGCGTTTGGATTCACGCCGAATGTCGACGTGTACTTGCAAGATCCAAACGTATTTCACTTTTCTGTTTTTCACGCGTCGCACCATTTGGAGGAGCACGCGGTCGATGCGGATGAATATCGCATCGAAGCACAAAGTATTGGTAATGTAACGCAAGACTCGTGTCCGATTGATGCTATTCTTGAGCGCGTGTTCGTCACGACGGGTGGCGTCGTCGTCGCTGGCTGGAACGTGGAGAAAACGAGCCGAGGCGAGCCGAGTCAACTACGTCGCGAGTTGCGTCAAGCGCTACCCAATGCGCCGCAGAATCAGCTCGTGAGTGACCTGTATATATTACACACGACGCTCGCGCGTATCGTTGGCGCACCGTTTGCCAATGCGGACGGTAAAGGTATCGCAAAGCGCATGTCTCAAGCGCTTACAGATGAGCTGTGTGGATTAGAACTTACGCTGGCGGGCGCGTGGTTCGTAGAAGAGAAACACAAGCTTGCACTCGCGCTGAGGGGCACGATTGATAAGGTTGAAATGCCTTTTAGATGTGGGAAAGCTTGATCATGCCAGTACTGTACAAAATAGTAGCGATAGCATCATTAGCGAGTTGGATTTGGTCTAGTATATATCTCGTGCAATATTTCAAATCATCCTACATGTATCATTATCTCCCTCCTAAAATCATCTGGGCCATACCTTGAAGCTGTACCAGTACTTCTTGCAACTTGAGCTGCGCCTTGATGCGTTCTTGGATGCGACGCAGGGCTTTGTCGACGGCGGGACTTGCGCCGACGTCGCCGCCGTATAAATCAATCACACGGTTCACAATGTTCACCATTTGCGCCGTATGACGAGGTTTAGCGATGTTCTTCTCGACGTAGACTAATATGGGAATCAAAGAATCACCATCTCGGTTCGCCAACGCCTTTTGCAAACCACCGCGACGGCCAATTTCTTCGATGACAGCCGCGACGACCTCTGTACGTCCAAGGTTAACCGCCGCGTCGAGCGCGTCGCCATATCTAAATTGCTTCAACATGCGATCGTGTACGGCTAAATGTATGCGTCGCTGTCGCAAGATTTTCGTCGCATCTGCCGCGGCTTTCGTGTTTTGTCCGCGAATGAAATAACGCCAATGCCCAGCGTCTAATCGTCGCGGCTTCTTCATGGTGAATCCCTTGCGTTTGCTGCGCACGCCTTGGTATCCATTGTACTCGTCTCCACCTTGTCGAGGCTTTGTGCGTCGCCGCACACTCAATACCTTATTTGCCATACCAACAGCCAAACAATTCGCATCAGGAGACAACGAGCACGTCATCACAGGCCCAGGATACTTGATAGAATGCGTCACCGTAAACGTGTCGAGCTCGTGAATCTTGACAAAGCCGTCGAGCGAGCCAGTAATCATACGCGGCGCCTTGGACGATAACGCAGTCTCACTGCCAACGATATCAAACGCAGACGCAAACGCGGGTGGACCGGCGTCATCGTGCACGCTCACCGTGGTGATTGTCTTTTGATGACTGCGCATACGCTGTAACGCTCGGCCGCCACTCAAAATGTCCCACACGCACACGTCTTCGCCGCCGACGGAAACCAACAAGTTCCCACTCGGATACCACGCGATATCTTCCACAGGCGCGGTGTGATTAATTGTCATCACCGCTTCTCGACCGACTCGGGCATCCCAAAGCTTCACGGTGTGATCGTACGACCCACTGGCCCACATTTCAGCCGACGCGGGACTTCGCTCGAGCGCTCGAGCGTAATCCGTGTGCCCGTCATGTCTGCGTACGCACGACCCGGTGGATGTGGCACAAATTATCACAGTCGCATCATCACTCGCACTGGCTAAATGTAACTTATCCATTGACCACCGCACGGCGCGCACGGCGGCGACGTGCGTGGTAAATTTACGCAACACCGCGCGCGAGGCGCAGTCAAACAACTGTACGACGCCCGCTTGTCCGCCCACCGCTAACGCCCGACCATCGTCACGAAGCACCCCACTGTACGCCACATCCTTAAAACGCGCAAACGTTCGCAACTTTTTCACCCCAGTAGGAGAATACAACGTCACCCGCGCGCCTGATGTCGCCGCGAGCTTCGCTCGCCCGCGTTCGCCCTCGTCATTCGCCGCGCCCCCGTACGACACCGACGTCACCGCGTTCACCTGCTCCGCGAGCGCCGTAGACTTATACTCGCGCCAATACCGCCCCTCCGCGGTCTCTCGAGACGCCACCGGCGCGTATCGCTTCGGCGCGAGCTTGCGATACTCCCCCAAACCTTGCGCGAGCACGCCGCCGGCATCGCCTCGCGGGTTACGCGACCGCGACTCCATCGTCGTCTTCTTTTACCGCGTCGACACCGCGAGTGTCGCCTGTCAACCGCTGAGGCGATGCACGCGCACGCGATCAGTGTTCGAGCGCGCGCGGTCGCCGCCGTCGCCGTCTCGCGCGCGTAATGGCGCGCGCGCGAGACGACGACGACGACTGGCGGCGGCGTCTTTACATTGGCGGCGTCAAACCATGCGCGCGATTACGCGTTTGGCGTCGCCGCCGTCGCGCACCGTCGCCATTCGTCGATGCGCGCGTGCCGTGCGCTGTCGAGAACGGTCAGTGGACGACACGCGCCGAGCCGCGCGACGGCGCACGCGCGAACGACGCGCATGGCGACGACGACGCCCGACGATGGGCTGGTGACGGATGTGTTTTTTTTGGATGACTTTGCGATTCGGCAATGGGACGACGAGCGGTACTCTGGGACGCGAATCGCGTTCGATAAGGCTGAGTTTGTGAAACGCGTGCATGACGCACACGTGAGCGGGGCGTCGCCCCTGGTGGATGGCTATGCGCCGTTTTGTAAGCACGTGTTTGTGCCGAATTTCGTCGGCGCCAAGGTTGGGTGCGTGTCGATCACCGAGGCGAATGCGCACAAGTTGAAGAGTGGGTATAGCTCGCGCTCGCCAGCCGAGCTCGCGGTGTTGACGCGATGGTTTCAGGCGTCTGATGTGGAGATTCCCGAAGCCACGCACTTGGATGTGATTTTGTATTCGCGCGAGCAGCTCGAGCTCGAACGCGCGGCGGTGCCGAGTAAAGGCGAGCGTCCGCCGCTTCCTGATGCGCCTTGGGGGATTATTTCCATCAAAGCGCAGAGCGAGGATTATGAAACTCCGATGCAGCCGATCACGATGATGCGCAACGCGCTCGGGCGCGAAGAAGGCGGTTCGGGCGTGCCTTTGGACCGAGAAAAGTACGACGCGAGCGTCAAGTATTGGTCGACGCACGCTCCAATCGTTGTCAGCGAAGACGGCGCCAATGGCGACTAGCGCGCACTGCGTACGTGTCGTAAGTATCGTGAGTGTGTCTGTTTCGTGTGTGTAATATTACTTTCTTTAAATTTTGCAATGAGCTGCGCGTCAAAGAATCTTGACAAAAAAATATCCTCTCCCGCGCGTCTTCGCGGTTGCCTACTTCAACAATTCCAACACCGCATCGCGCTTCGCCGGGTTCGCCTTACCCGCTAAATCACGCGCCGAGTTTCCATCTAAATCCTCCACGTTCTTATCCGCCCCAGCGGCTAAGATCTCTTCAATCTTCGGCGTGTCCCCTTCCGCGCTCGCGAATAACAAGATGATATCCACCGGGTGCTTCCCGCTTTCAATCAACGCATTCATTCTGTCGTACGTCCCTTCGACCGCGAGGCAACCCATGTAGTTGAAATAGTGCTCAACGTCATCAACGTCGAAATCATCGCGCCCTTGCGAACCGACGATCCCAGCGCTCGTGCTGTCTTGACGGAAGCGATTGAAAAAGGCGGTGCAGCGCGCGCCATTGCGGGCGTAGTTGGTGTGCTTGGCGAACGCGCGCGACGCCGCAGTCGTGCGCGAATGCGCGGCGCCGATGAAGGTGGACGTGAGTGATGCAGCGGACATGGTTTCTGGAGCTCGTAACCGTCGTCGGGCGTCGCAATGTGCCGCGTTAAGGTCGCCGTGTGGGCTTATCCAAAGTAGGGTACAGGCGACATTGGCGCCGGTTACGCGAGCGACATCCGCGCGTTACAACGCTACAATGACGACGATCGTGAGATGAATTCGGCAAATTGCCGATCGTCAAGTTTTGGCAAGGCGTAGTACGTGGCGCCCATGCGGTCGGCGAGCGCGCGGGCGAAACGGTCGGCGACGAACATGGAATCTGTGTCGACGACGAGCGCGTTGGAGGCGACGCGCGAGGCGTTGAATTTGAGCGCAATGTCGAGACATTCTTCTCGTAAAGCGGTGCGCGTGGGGGCATTTTCGATGCTTTCGATGCGAGAACGAGGGTTTTCGCTCCACGTCAAGCTTCGCGTCGGGCGTGCGTCGGTTAATAACACCACACGGACGGCGCCGATTTTGGCCGAAGCGGCGCCGACGCGTTTCGCGCGCGCCGCGACGCGCGCCGCAAGGCTAATGCCGTGCGCCAGCGGCGTGCCACCGCCGCAAGGCATCACCGCGAGTCGCCTCGATGCAAGTAAGTGAGATTTTGTTGGCGGCAACACGACTTTGGCGTCGTCGCCAGCCATTTCGATGAGCGCGACCTGATCCCGTTTTGTATACGAATCTGCCAAGAGCTTAAACACGGCGGCTTTGGCGACACTCATACGATTCAGCGCCATCGATCCGCTGGCATCCACGACAAATATTGTCAACGATGAACTGCGTCGACTTAAACGCTTCAATCGCACGTCATCCTTTGTGATGAATACGCGACGCGATGACGGCTCCGCCGCTCGTAAAGTCGCTCGTCGTCTTCGGCGCTGCATTTGATACGGCGCCGCCGCTCGTAAAGTCGCATCGATGGCGATTCTCCCGCTTTTAATTTGCCCAGCTTTCGGAAACATGGGCTTCACGTATCGTCCGCGTTGTAAATTGTACGCCGCTTGACGTCGCGTTCGACCAGCCGCTCCGCCTTGCGCTTTGCGTTGAGAAAATTTGCGGAGCATCGCCTTTTGAAACACATCCATAAGCGCCTGCGTGTCAAGTTGGCTTTCGTCCGGTTCTTCGATTTCGGGCTCAAGCGCGCCAGTGTCTTCATCTTGATCTTTAGTGTCTTCGTCACTTTCGTCGTCGCTATCTCGCGGCGGTTCCGCGTCTTGCTGCGTCGTCGTCGCGCGTAGCGGCGGCGGCGGCGGCGGCGGCGGCTCGAGCGCGTCTGATGGCGGTTCTCGCGTCGCTCGCGGAAATATTGCCAACGACGCCGCAACGTTAATATCTTCTTGTGTAATTTGAAGCGAATGCCGCAACGCCGCCGACGCGCGCGCAATTTTCACGGCGAATATATCCGCTCGATGTCCCAGCACTCCGCAATCTCGACACAACGCCACCAGCCTTCGTACGTGCGTCTCCTCAACGTGTACGTGTGGTAGAAACGTCGTTCGCGCAATCGCAACGTGTTCGCGTAATTCTCGCTCTTCTTGCATGCACTCGCGCATGACTTGGCGCCAATCGTCTTGCCAAGCCATCGCCGCATCGACGGCTCGAACTCGGCCAGCCGCGTCTCGAAGCGCGTCGTCGACGTCATCCGTGCAGACGACCATGGCGAATCTATCGACGACGTGCTCGCGAAGATCGCCCTCCGCGGGATTAAACGCCGCCAAAGTAAAACATTGACACGGACTCGTGATTGATAATCCTTCGCGCTCGACGCGGACGACGCCTTCGGATACGGCGGCGAGCGTCGTCCCGAGCGTGTAGTCATCCATCAAATTGACGTCGTCCAAGTACAAGACGCCCAAATGACTCTGCGCAATCAATCCAGGTTGGTAACGCGCGACGCCAGACGCGATGCTGGCGTCGAGATCGATGCTCCCGAGCACGCGGTCGTCCGTGGCACCGAGCGGCACATGTATGAACGGCGCCGGCGCCGCGGGACGCGCGTCATCATCCGCGTCCTCGTCGGCGGCGCGCGGCATAAACGATCGAAGGCTACGACAGAGAATGGACTTTGCGGTACCGCGCTTGCCATACACCAGGCACGACCCAACACCAAATGGGTCGACGGCGGCGATGAGTAATGCCGCCTTCACGGTCGCGTGGTCGGCGATTCGGGTGAATGGGAAACATGCGGGTCCCGATGTTGGCGCGTCGGCGTCGTTAGACGCGCGCGACACTGATGACGCGTCGCGCGGGACATGGACGCTGCGCGCCGGGGGTGCGATCGAACGTCGGGTCTGGGTCAAGGTATGTACGCATATATGCGCACGCGCACGCGAATGCGAATGCGTCGTCGCGCGTGATGCTGTATCGAAGAAATTGAGCATGTCGAATTGTGATGTCAACAGTCCGCGGCTAGCTATGGCTACTACGTCGTCTCTTGTTTCGGTTTCGGCGGCGGCCGCCTGATGGCTTTAATCTTCGGCCCCGAGCCTTCAGGTTTCGGCGCGGGTGGTGTTTTCGCTTTAGATGCGTTTTTCCCACCCTTTCCGCTCGTCGCTTGTTTTTTGCTAGCACCGCTATTCGGTGGTCCCGGTCCAGTTTTATCCGCCGCAGCCGTCGACGTCGACGCATTCTTTGACTTTTTCTTGGGCTTCTTCTTCGTAGACTTTACACTATTCGCGGTCTCTGTCGATGCGTGACGCGCCTCTTGCGCGCGCTTACGCCATAAGAATTCCAACAATGCGGTCGTCTTCTTCCTCGTATCAGACGCGGGCGCGACGGGTCCATTCGTCGTCGCACCTTTCCCGCCGCCTCGGCGTTCATCCTCAAGCGCGGCGACAAAGTTTAAATAGTCTTCATCCTCGTGAATCGTATTCTCGAGCGCATTCCGCACCACGACGCATTTCGCGCCTTCGTCTTCTGTTTCAATGTCGTTTGTCGTCGGCGTCGTCGACGAGGCGCGAATGCCATTCTTCGCTTCATCGTACGACGCCGGCGTCCACTGACTCGGCGCACGCTCCGCACGCGCCACGCATTCTTCTACCGCACCATTCGGTACCAGCTCTCCTTCACTATCGCGCTCGCGCACGCGAAACTTTGCGAGATTATACTTGTTCATCATCGCGCGCGCCGTCTCCGCGCTCGTGGCTTGAATATAACACCTCGAAAGCGGCGCCGCGCGACCCGCACCCGCAGCACCCCCGTCGCCCACCCGTCCACTCGCGCTCGCCCCCCCGCTCCCACTCTCGCCGCTCCTACTCTTTCCTTGCGCGTAATCCAAGTACGCGTACGCCTCGCCAAACTCGAACCCGTCTCGACGCAACGCGCGCTCAAACCCCTCGCGCGTCAACCCGCGCGGCAGCGCTCGAACGACAATCTTCATCCCGCGCGCATCGCCGCCGTCGGCATCCCCGCCACCGTCGCCGCCCGCGCGCGCGCCTCGTCCGCGCGCACCGCCATCGCCATCGCGCGGCATCGTTGACGCCCCGCGTCGTCGCCCACCACCGCGCGCGGCGCCACCGCGCGCGGCGCCACCGCGCGCGCGCGCACCGCGTCCGCGTCCGCGTCCGCCGCTCGGGTCGTCGTCGTCCCCCATCGTCGTCGACGCGACGCGACGCGAATGACGTCGCGAGCGACGGTTGCCGCGCCACGAAAAGCTTCCCAAAACCCTAACTCGTGTGTCGCCTCCGACGCGTCATTGCGCGACGCTTCGGTCTCGGCGCGCACCACGAGCTCGAACGCGCCCTTCGTCGTCGCCTCCATCGCATCGCCCGTCGCCGGTCGCGGATTCACCTCGAGCCATGGCGTCATTCGCGCTGACATCGATCGCGCACTCGGAGGATGGTTTTGGACCTAAAAGCGCCATCGCGGATGACGCGAACGACGCCAAGGTGGCGCAGATTCGGGAGATGATTTACGCGCCGTATAATAAGACGGATAAGTTTGGACGCGCGGCGGATTGGTTCGGGGACGATGGGTCGTACGGCGGCGGTGGTGGGAGATACGAGGGCGGGTCGCGAGGCGAGGGCGGGTCGCGAGGCGATCGAGCCGCGGCTGGGTCGCGTGAGCAAGGCCAACGCGATGCGAGAGGGCGTAATGGGAAGGATGGCGCTGCGGGATCTACGGCGACTGGTGGTGCGGGATCAGTCGGGGGCGTGGAGACGGTGTTCAACTTTGTCGCCAACGTCGGCGAAGAGGAGAGTTTCAGTTTGGTGGACAACGCGTCGTCGCGATCGAGCGGACGCGGTGGAGGTGGCCGAGGCGGTGGTCGGTGGCAGCAAGGTGGCGGTCGTGGGTTTGGTCGCGGGCGAACGAACGGCGACGAGGCTGGGCGCGATTTGGGTGTCGGCGCCGAGCGCGAGCGCGCGCGACAGGCGCGCATTCAGTCGCGTAAGCAACAACAATGGAACACTTGGGCGTACAACAGGCAACAACAGCAAGTGCAATACAGTGCTTCGATTGATATTCGTCCGGATTGGGAAGTTGTGGAGACGGTGATGTTCCCGGAGATTACCAAGCAGTCGTTGACGCTCGCCGAACCCGCGCCGACGGATTTAGCGACGTACGGATCGTTGAATTGGTTTGATAAATCCTACGACCGCGTCACGCCCAAGAGCGAGGTGACGTTGCGCAGACGCGCGGACGAGCCCACACAAAACTTGACCGCGAGTGATGATCCGGTGATGCAAAAGTTCGCCAGTGAGGGCGCCGGTAACGTCTTTGCCACCGACGCCGTCTTGGCCGCCGTCATGTGCGCCGCGCGCTCCAACTACTCTTGGGACATTGTCGTCAAGAAGAAGGATGGCAAAATCTTTTTGGATAAGCGCAAGGATGGCAACTTCGACTTACTTACGGTGTCCGAAACTGCGCAAGAAGCAATCACTGACGACCCAGAGGATATCAATGGCGTTCCGCAGCTCTCCGCTGAGGGCACACGCGTGAATAGCGCGTATTGCCAACAAACGCTCAGCGCCGACCGAGCGGCTCACAAGCTCGGTGAACCCGTGCCTTTCTTTGGTGAGAACGACACTGATTCCTTGGCGTACAAATACCGCAGATGGAATGTTGACGAAAAGACGCAACTCGTCGCGCGTTGCGAGTTGAATGGCGTGAGCGAATCCAAGGGTATGGATAAGGGTAAGCCGTTGTTGACGCTCGTCAAGGCGTTGAATGAATTCGATTCCAAGGTCACCGGCATTGACTGGCGTCTTAAGATTGAAACCCAACGCGGTGCGGTGATTGCGAACGAATTGAAGAACAACGCCAACAAGCTCGCAAAGTGGACGGCGATGGCGATGCTTTCTGGCGCCGAGCAAATCAAGCTCGGCTTCGTGTCGCGCTTGCACCCGCGAGATCCGAATTCGCACGTCATCTTGAACACGCAAACGTACAAGACGACAGACTTTGCGCAACAAATCAACTTGAAGGAATCCACGATGTGGGGCGCGTTCAAGCTCATTCTCGAGACGTGCCGCAAATTTCCGGATGGCACGTTCTTGTGCGTAAAAGACCCGAGTAAAGGGTTACTCCGATTTTACTCGTTCGAGGAAAAGGCGACGTCGATGTTCTAAGCAACATTCAAACGATTGATGCGTTGTTACATGTGTTGTCCGACTTTTTGTCATCGTCATTACAAACAAAAAGTCAGGCGCGCTTCTCTAAATCTCTTACGACTCTAACTAGCGAATTGTGAATGACATCGAAACAGTCAGTTACGTTTGAACTCCTGTTCGCATCTCGCTTGGTTCGTATTCTATTTTTTTCACCTGTTCTATTGCCCTTCGACCATCCAATCACCGTCTTGTCCTGATCCGGCGCCGTCATCGATGTCTTCTTCCATGTCTTCTTCTTCTCCAGAGGAGATGTTTTCGGCATCAGGCACGCCGCCAGCGGCGAATTCGACGTTGCGTGTCTGCTCGAATTTATCGAGCGCTTTGGCGGCCACTGTACAATCGGGATTCACCGCCAGCGCGCGTTGGTAGTATTTCACGCTCTCCGTCGGTTGCCTGGACAGCATTAACACCTGCGCTAGACGGCAATAGAGCGACACGAGCTCATCCGGGTGTGTGGGCTGGTAATCGTCCAATTGACGCTGTAAGACCGCGCGAGCGACGTGAATTTTACCAATTTTCACATTAAGCGCCGCGATGGCTTTTACCGCGCGTAATAATCGCGGATTATATGCAAGCGCTTGCTCGTACGCTTTGATGGCGCTTTCAGTGTCGCCCGTCTTTTTCGCGTGTACATCGCCGACGAGCGACCACGCCATGCCATCTTGCGGTGCACGCTTAATCGCTTGCTTGGCGTACATCATCGCACTCGTGCCTGAACCTGTGGCGAGATAGGCGTGTACTAAGCCCTTGAACGCGTGCATGGAGAGTTTGATGGCGTTGGACTGGTTAAACGCTGCGATGCCTTCCTGATATCTTTTATTTTTCAGACACATGAATCCCAAGGTTATGAGCGCCATGTGCGAGCGACCGCCACTGAGTCGCACGGCCTTTTCCGCGGCGATGATAGACTCAGCTTTCGTGCTGCCTGAGCGAGGGAACTTCCCTTCCATGGAATAGTCAGAGTAATACGCCGCGCACGTCCACGTCTGGTGACTTTCAGGCGTGAGCTCCATCATCGACGCACTTAACTCACGTAACTTTTCACCTTCTAAAGCTTCGTATAATAATTTTGCATAGTAATCCATGTCCTCGGTGAAGTATGGATCACGAGCTCGTACCGAGGCGAATTGACGAAGGGCCGAGTCTACGTCGCGACCGCCGTACGCGTCGGCTCGTGCACTCGCGCACGTCATGTACGAATCATTCGGGAATGCACTCGCCATGTGTGACAAAGAAGAGCGTGCACTCGCAATATCATCCACCTCTAGCGCTCCGAGAACGGAAGTATAGGTTTCTAAAACCGCAAATTCTTCGCTCTCTGCCTCTTCAACCGTCGCGGCTTTGCGCAACGCGTGTCGCACGTCCACCGTCTTCACCCCAAGTTCTCCCAAAGCCACCGCCGCTTCTATCGCCCAAGGGTATTCCTTCAGCACATCCTTGTAATACGTCACCGCCACGCGGTCATTCCGCATCAACCGGTGTATATCCGCCAGTAAAAGTTTATGTTCCAACGCTCGCTCGCTTGTCGGGACGAGCGTCAAGTGCTTCAACGCCGCCTCCGTCGCTTCCGTCTCTTGCAACGCACACAACGACCGCGCGGCGTGCAAGCGCATGTCATTCACGTTAACGACATCGCTTCCATCATCATCTCCCATGCGCGACGACGATTTCGAGCCCCTTTTCGTACGCGTTCGCGCGTCGTCGTCTTCGTCGCCGCTCCGAGCCGCGTAATCAATCGCCCTCAGGTAGCTCTCCGCGCTCGCGCGATGCGAGCCCATGGCGGCTAGAATCTCCCCCTTAAGTGCGTGATCACTCGCCATCGCGCGCCACGCCGTGCGCGTCTCTCTCTCTCGCGACGACGCATCGCCCGTCGTCGATGTCGATGTCCGTTGCCAATCGCCTCGTGCGAGCGCGAGCGTTATCCATCGCAACGCGCTCTCATTCGCGCCCGCGCGCGCGGCATCGCGCGCATGTGCGCGGCATCGCGCGCGCAACGCGTCCGCGCCGTCGTCCGCGGCGTCGGCGTCGGCAACACCACGCATGCGTTTGGCTTCACACTATGGCGCCAAACAAGAAGAAGTCGCAGAGCTCATCGTCTGCGGCGCCCGCGCTCGCGCAGTTACGCCCGAGCGAGATATGGTACACGTTTGGAAAGATTCGCGACACGTTTTCCGGGTGCGGGCGCGCGCTGGAGACGACGTTGAGGGAGATTCAAGCGGGTGAGCTCGCGGTGGGTGACTTGCCTCCCATCGCCGTCATCACGCATGACGTCGACATCACGCGCGGTGAAGGCGAGTCGAGCGAAAGCGAGGACGGTGGTAGACGGCGCAAGGCGTCATCGAGCTCGGCGCGGCGCAATTCGGCGTCGGCAGGGACGACGACGGTTAGAAGGTACTATAGCATGAATAACCGACGGCTGTGGGTGCTCAAGGCGTGCGAAGCGAGCGGGGCGTTGGCGTCGACGGGTGGCACCGTGGGCGTGCGCATGGAGTCTCGAGAGTCATGTGCGAGGTTGCTGCGCAAGGGGAGCCGAAATTTTAGATTGGATCGATGTACGCCAGGGCCGGTGAAGCTGATTAGCGCGCCCGAGCCGACGAAGACGACTCGCGCTGACGTCGACGACGATGAGTCGCATAGCTAGATGGAGCGATCGTTTGATTTTGTTTCGTATGTAAAATAATGACAACATAATACTCTGATAGCTGCTATTCGTCGAGACCGCCGACGCATACATACTTTGTTTCTACGTACTCGTCCATGCCGTATTTACCGCCTTCGCGCCCGACGCCGGATTCTTTCATGCCCCCAAACGGAGCTTGTGCGGTAGAAATCACACCAGTGTTCACACCGACAATACCGAAATCGAGCTGCTCACTAAATTTATACGTGCGTTTGACGTTTGTCGTGTACACGTAGGACGCTAAGCCAGCTGTCGTGGAATTGGCGACGCGAATGGCGTCGTCGTCGTCGCTAAACGTCGCGATAGCCGCCACCGGACCAAACGTTTCTTCGCGCATGACTAACATATCTTGCGTACAATTCGAGAGAACGGTTGGTTCGTAAAAGTTTCCATGCGCGCGCTTGCCTCCTGTGTGACAAACGGCACCTTTAATCACGGCGTCGCGGACGTGTGAATCAACCTTGTCCACGTGCGCGGCGTTAATCAGAGGTCCTTGCGTGGCATTTTCGTTTTCTAACCCGTTCCCCATGACGAGCGCGCGCGCCGCTGCCGTGAGTTTATCCGTGAACTCTCTCGCGACGCGCTCGTGCACGATGAAACGTTGCGCGCACACGCACGTCTGCCCAGAGTTGCGAAATTTGCTCGACATCGCTCCGCGGACGGCTGAATCAATATCCGCATCGTCGCATACGATAAATGGCGCATTCCCACCCAGTTCCATGCTGATGCGCTTGACTGTATCTGCGCTTTGCCTCATCAACAACTTCCCGACGTTTGTGCTACCTGTGAATGTAATCTTACGTACCGTCGGCGACGCGCACAATTTCTCACCAATCGCCTTGGCGTCGCCGGCGACGAATTGCAACACTCCCTCCGGGCACCCAGCCTCGCGTGCGAGCACGCCTAACGCAAACGCACTCAAAGGAGTCTCTTCGCTCGGTTTTATCACCATCGAACACCCCGCCGCCAGTGCCGCACCGGCTTTACGGGTTATCATCGCCAATGGAAAATTCCACGGCGTGATAGCCGCCGTCGTCCCCACCGGTTGCTTTATCGCCGTGATCCTCGACCCGACCGAACTCGCGGGCACCACGTCCCCGTACACCCGCCGAGCCTCTTCCGCATACCACTCTAAAAACGACGCCGCGTACGCCACTTCCCCACGGCTCTCCGCGAGCGGCTTCCCTTGCTCCGCCGTCATGACGCGAGCCAAATCCTCCGCGTTGGCCTCCATGAGCGCGAACCACTTGCGAATGATCTTTCCGCGCGCATGCGCGGTGTAATCATTCGCCCATGATTTCTGCGCCGCGTCGGCGCGGGCGATGATGGCATCGATGTCGTCCGCGCGCGCGCCAGAGACGCGACACAACGTTTCATTCGTCGCCGGGTTGAGCACGTCAAAGTATACGCGCGCAGACGACGACGACGACGACGACGCGCTGGCGCCGTTCACGTCGGCGCAGTCGAGGCGTATCAACGCTGGATTGCTCAAACCGATCGCGCGCGCGACCGCGGCGGCGTCCGCAGTGGAGGACATGGCGCGAGGAACGCCTCCGCGTCGCGAAGACACACTGTGCGCGGCGCACGCGCGCCCGAACGCGCGCGCGGCGTGCGAGGTGGACGAGGTGGACGAGGTGGACGTGGACGACCAAATGTGTGTTCGTGCGCTTGCAATCGCGCGCGATCGCATGGGCGTCGTACAGTGAGGCGCGGCGGGAAGCGCTTTTCTACAATATGACTTATATTCACATGTGGCGTGCGCGCGCGATTATACACGCGCGCGCACGTCCGTCTATCATAACTCTTGTTGCGCCTGGGTGTGCTTCCGTCGCGCGCGCGGGTGCGTGCACGGGACGCAGCGTTCTTTCGCGTCGTTCCTTGGCTGCGTCGACGCGTTATCCAACCGTCCCCAACGACTTACTCGCCAACAACACCAAAAGCCCTTGCTTGCCTAATAAAATCTCATTCATGAACGAAATACCCCCAACCCAAATAATCGGCGAGACGTCGACGCCACCCACGGGCGGCACCAACGCCCGCGTGGGCTTCAACAACGGCTCAGTCGGCGCGTACGCGATGACCCACGGAAGCTTCGTATACGGCACGCTCGGATACCACGTCATCACGATGCGCACGATGAATAAAATTGTACTCAACGCAAACAACGGTCCGAGCACGCCGCTCACCGCGCGCGCGCCCTCGGGATCGAGCGCGACTTGCGCGAGCTCGCTCGCCGCGTACGCGTCCCCGCTCCACGTCGTCGCCCACGTCAACGCCCCGAGCGCCAACGCCGACGTCGGCGGCGCGACGGCGCGAGCCTCACCCTCCGCCTCGCGCGCGTCGATCACAACCGTCGACGCCTCGCGCGCCGCGCGCGTGCGCGCACCCGAAGAGCGCGTCATCGCCATCGTCGGCAGCGCTCGACCCTGCGGTCGCGGCTGCCTCTGTCCCTGTCTCGCGCGCACGGCGCGCGCGCGCGGCGCGACGACGCGCGGCGCGATTGTCGTGGCCATCATCCCTCGCGGTGCGTTCGTCGACGCGCGAAGAGGCGCGAGCGGCGGGCGTGTGGCGTCGTCGACGTCGACGCACCGCGACGTCGTCGATGGACGCACAAAAAACACTAAACCCTAGGTACGGCGAATGTATATAATGTGATAGATTTAAAACTATGAACTATGCGTATGAAATTGAATTTCCTAAGCGATAGACTCACAATGCAGTACTGTAGAGAATCAAAGTGGTATCTGTGTGTTATTTATGTGTCCGCGCGGCACGACGTCCGGGCATCGCGGCACGGGCGTGGTCGACGCGTCAGTCGCGCGCGCGGTGGCGCGACGAGCATCGACGGACGTCACGGACGCGGAGGAATATTTTTTTGTCGTCTCTGGTGCGACGGTGACGCGTCGCGGCGGTGCGAGCGGGCGTTGAGACGGCGATAACGCGTTCGCACTCGAGGGTGTTCCGAGTCGCACGAGCGCATCGGCGGCGTCATGCGCGACGACGAGCGATCGTCGAGCCCATCGTCGGCGAGCGAGGAGGTGGCGACGCCTACGACCGAACGCGCGCGAGAGTTTTTCGCCAACAAGCATTGGGCTGGCGAAGGGTCGAGGTATGAGTTGCAGGAGGTGATTGGGAAGGGGTCGTACGGGACGGTGTGCGCGGCGCTCGATCGGGAAACGGGGAAACGGGTTGCGATTAAAAAGGTGAAGAATGCGTTCGAACATGCGAGTGACGCGACGAGAATATTGCGAGAAGTGGCGCTGTTGAGATCGCTGAAGCATCCTGATATTGTCGAGGTTTTGAATATTTTGTTACCTCCGAATCCGCGAGACTTTAACGACGTGTTCATCGTCTTTGAGCTCATGGAAACGGATTTGCATCACGTCATCAAGGCAAACGATGACTTGACGGATGAACATCATCAGTTTTTCCTCTATCAGCTTCTTCGTGGGTTGAAATATATGCACAGCGCTAATGTTTTCCATCGCGACTTGAAACCGAAGAATATCTTAGCCAACAGCGACTGCAAGCTCAAAATTTGCGACTTTGGGCTCGCCAGGCCTGCATTCGCCAAGCAAGGGCCACAGATGATTTTTTGGACCGACTATGTCGCCACGCGCTGGTATCGCGCACCAGAGTTGTGTGGTAGTTTCTTCACACAATACACTCCCGCGATTGATATTTGGGGCGTTGGGTGCATATTCGCCGAGCTATTGCGAGGCGCGCCGCTGTTTCCGGGTAAGAACGTGGTGAACCAATTAGAAATAATCACAGACGTACTTGGCACGCCCACGCCGTTGCAAATTGCAAAGGTACGAAACGAAAAGGCGCGAAGATTTTTACAAAATATGCGTATCAAACCGGCGCTGCCACTCGCGGAAAAGTTTCCAAACGTCGCTCCAAAGGCATTAAATTTACTTTCCAAACTTTTGGCGTTCGATCCTGACGATCGACCCACGGCGGCTCAGGCGTTAGCGGATCCGTATTTCGACGGCATGGCGGATGTAACGAGAGAGCCGTCGAGGAGACCGTTGTCGAAGGAGATGTTTGAGTGGGATTCTCGCAAGCTCACGCGCGAAGAAGTTCGCGAGCTATTGTACGAGGAAATCTTACACTACCACCCTGATGTGAAACGTGAGTGGGATAAAGGCGAGAAACAAGGGCATTTTGAATATCCGAGTGGTATCGCGGCCATGGCCGAACAATTCTCATCCATGGAGCAAGGCGGCCCGAGCTCGGCGCCGACGTTTCGCAACTCGAAATCGCTCCCAAAGCACGCAATCGACGACTACCGCAAACAAGTGTCCTTGTTCGAGTCGGGCGCTGAAAAACTCGGACGTTCGGAAAGTGTTAAGCCTGGATTAGGCGACCGGCCATCGTTCTTGGATGAGAACGCGCCAGCGACGTCCATGGAGGATGACTTGGCTGACGTCGTTCAAGCCATGTCGTTGGACGCCGACGAAGCCGCGTCGCTAACCGAAGAGGCGAAAGCCTTGCTCGAGTCCGGTCACGAACTCATCATGTGACCCGCGTTCTTATGTATTTGTTGAATAGCTGAATTGCCCACGTATGTGTTACTGTAGTCGTGATAATCACCTGCGCTTTTGTACTCGTGGTATCCTCACTGTCTGGCTCGCGTCATGGGTGCCCACGCTTCGCGTCCCGACATCTCCGACGTCGACGCATTCTACAACCTCCCAGCGGCGCTCGATACGAACGGTGATGCGTATGACTTTTCGCACACCAAAGGTAAAGTCGTGCTCGTCGTCAACGTGGCGAGCCTCTGTGGCTTGACCACGGTTAACTATGCCGACCTGAAGTCTCTCCAAGACGAGTTTGGCGACGATTTGCTCATTATCGCATTTCCTTGTAACGCCTTCTTGTTCCAAGAACCCTTTGGCGCGCGAAAGACGTGCGCGTTTGCGCGTAAACGTGGTTTTACGGGCGTCGTGATGGCGAAAGTGAGCGTTAACGGGTGCTCGACGTCGCACGTGTTCAAGTACTTGAAGCGCGAGACGAATACGCGACGCATCGGTTGGAACTTTGGGAAATTTCTCGTCGGCAAGGATGGGAAAGTGCGCGGGTTTTACACGCCGCACACGCGCCCTGTGACAATGAAGGAGCAAATTACAAAACTCATCGCAGAGTAGACGCGCCAGGACGTCATAGATACGTAGATAGATATCACACCGCACCAATAGACATGCGCTCGCACGTAGCGACAGGATAAAGATGTAAGTAGATTCATTATTTTACAAAACAAAAACGCCTAGATCGGATGCACGGACGTGTACACACATCGAGTCGCGTACATCGAAAAATCAAGACGAGTGACAATCAAACGCTGAACAAGTCTATGCTTTTTCCTTCTTTTCCTTCTTAGGCTTGGATGCAGACTTTTCCTTCTTGTCTTTCTTCTCTTTTTTACCCTTGGACGGCGTCGAGGCGTCGTCTGAAGCTTTTCTCTTCGTCCCTCCGCCGACTTGCGGACCGAGCTCAGCCATGACTTCTTGCATCATCGCAATGTTCTTCCGCGGCGCCGTACCCTTGTCATAGAACGCCAATCGTTCCTCAACTTGCTCCTTGAGCTTCTCGCCAAACAAAGTGGTTTGGAAGTCGCTGAAGCAGTCGATTCTGCTGGCGATGCTACACTTGTTGGCTAAGTATCTGGAAATTCTTCCCTTGTTGCGCGCGTTCGCCTTGCCGATGAAGGAGCTGTGGAAAATCAAACCATACTTGGGAGTGTTTCCCTTGGTCTTCAACGCACGGAAGAGCGCCTTTTCGGCACCAAGAATTTGAACAGTCGACGCCGGGTACTTGGCTAAGTTGGTCAAAGAGCCGGCGTGAGAAATCAAACGCGCGGCGATGATGTCGCCGATGAGCGCGCCGAGGTTCGGCGCAACCTACGTATTTTTGGGAAACGTGATTCGTTTCGTCAGTAAACGGGTCACACAAACATTCCATGCGCCCATGATGACGCGATACACAAAAAACATCATTTAATCAAAACCGCGCGTGTGTCAGAGTGGTGCATGAATTGTCTCAACAAGGTAATTCAGATCAGGTCTGTGATAGGTGTATCATAATCATCATGTACACGCGCGGAATTGAAATGATGTTTCGTCGACGAGAAAATAAAACAAACATAAAGGCAAACGCGAAAAAAAACGATTGAGAATAAACCCATCGTCGTCGCCGTCGCATTGATCGCTCGCATACGTACCACGCTCATCTTGTTGTTCAAGTAGTTGTGCAAATTCGTGCGATACTCGGCGAGGGAAATCACGCGCTTGGCGAACGCCTCGATGTTAATCATATCAACTGGAGAAATATCTTGACCCATGGACGCCTTGGCAGCCTCGATGACTTCCTTAGATTTGTCTTCGTCACCCGTGATCTCGGTCAACATCGGCAACGCATCTTCTGTCAAAGTCGCCTTGTCCTTGACGACGAGGGCGATGCGCGCGTACTGGTAGTTGTCGTTGACCACCTTGACGAGTTCGGGGAAATGCCATCCATACCATTCGCGTACACGCATGATGAACGTGTTAATGTCCTTATCGAGCGTATCGATAAGCGCAATAGCTTGGATGATCATGTTATCCGAACGGTTCACGTTAAACTTCACCTTGGCGCGAGAGTACGAGTGCGCCAAACCGAGCTGCGCCTTTTCATAGTCGCCACCCTTGAAACCCTTTACAAACTTTGTAAAGTGCATGCGAATCCCGCGAATGACCTCACCGACGTGATCGTTACACACGCACGGAATCTTAGTCGATTCCACGATGGAATTCCCGAGCTTTGGATCAGCCACGCCGAGTTGAAACTTGGCCTTTTTCGCATCCTTTAACTTTGGCAAGTTTTGCTCCAAAAAGTTTTGCAAATCCTCCGACGCCACGCCCTCGGACACCGTATTAATCTGCTCCAACGCGTTCGCCGCCGACGTAAACGGCTTAAAACCATGAAGCTTAACAACCTTACCAAAACGTTCAGCGTTCTGCGTCGTCTCTTGCACCTTATCGATCGCCTGCCCGACGACATCCATGTCGAGCGTCTCAAACAACGCGAACCCCGACGCGGACTCGTACAACACAAACTGCGCCTACGCGTCATCGTAAAACACCGCCATGGCGCGATGCGTGCACTCGTCAGTCATCATCTCGCACGCTCCGCGACGACGCGCGCGAAATCCACGCGCGACATCGCCCCGCGACGACGCGAAAACCAGCAAACCTACACGCCGCCGGCGCGATTCGCAATTCGCGCATCGCATCCGCGCGCGCGACGCCTCCGCCTATTCGCGATGTGCGCGCGCGCGATCGACGCGCGTGCGAATTCGACGAACGCGCATCGCGTCGTCGACGACGTACCATGATTCCCGTTCGCGCGCGCGTCGATGTGCGGCGGCGGCGACGTCCACGACGACCGAGCGGCGATCCGCCGCCATCGATTGGGTTCGGCGCGAGGGTGTTACTTTTAGGGTCACGATTGGTCGATGTGTGGGTACATACACCGATATGTTCAGTCGTTTCTAGCGTATGTACCCACTCGTGACCAGTCATGACCAGGCATCATCGCGCGTCGCCGAATTGGGAAAACACCTTACGCGCGCGCCATTGCGCGACGACCGCGCGATGGCGACGACGCTCTCGCGCGCCTACGTCAGCGTCGGTACGAATCGCGCGCCGTCCGCGGTGGCGTTCGCCCCGCGCGACGCGCGCGGCGACGATGACGACGGCGACGACGATGATGATGATGTGATTTTTTTCGCCGGCGGCAACGCGTGCGCGGTGTACGACGTGCGCCGGGCGCGGATCGCGCGCACGGTGCGCGGCGACGGGGCGTCGGCGACGACGACGAGCGCGCTGGCGACGACGGTCACGGCGGTGTGCGCGCTGGGCGGAGGTGGGGTGGTGTTCGGGGATGCCAGAGGGTGGTGCTTTTTCGCGCGGGACGACGGCTTCGCGGCGACGGTGGAGGCGTCGTGTGCGCACGCGAGTGGGCCAGTGCGCGATGCGTGTGCGGTGCGCGTGGGTGCGCGCGTGCACGTGGTGTTGACGTGTGCGGATGACGGTGCGGTGAGGGTGTGGAGAGTGGAGGATGGGGGGAGAGCGGCGACGGCGAGCGGAGCGGTGGCGTTCGACGCGGCGAGCGGGCCGTTGTGCGTCGATATCGCGCGCGCACCGTCGTCGTCGTTGCATGGTGATGGTGATGCGTATAAATATATCATGGCGGTTGGGTGTGTTGACGGCCGAACGAGGATATACGTGTGCGATTTCTCCGCGTTGGCGTCGGCGAGCGCGTCGGCGGGCGCCGAGGCCACGTTTGAGACGTGCGGTACGTTGGATGGACACGCGGATTGGGTGCGTGGCGTGAAATTCTCTCCCACGCGAGGCGAAGGTGTGGTATTTTTAGCCACTGCGAGCCAAGATAAAAGTGCGCGTGTGTGGCGGATACAAACCGTCGCGCTCGACGCGGCGGATGGCGCGGAAAAGGAGTCCGCGGCGGCATTTATGCGTCTCGCGGCGCCGCCAAAACCGCCCAGCGCGTTGCTCGGCGGCCGGCGCATAAAAACATCACTCGAAAGCTTGCTCATCGGCCACGAGGATTGGGTAATGTCGGTGGCTTGGCATCCAGATTCGTCAAAAATGGTGTTGATGACGGCGAGCATGGACCGGTCGCTCATGTTATGGTCGCCGACTGGCGTGCCTTCAACGTCTGAAGAAGCCGGAAGTGAGCTTTGGATGTCCACCGCGTCGCTTGGCGAAGCCGCGGCGGTGTGTTTGGGGTATTACGGCGCATCATTCTCGCCCAAGGGTGATATGGTTTTGGCGAATTCGCACGGCGGAGCGTTGCACGTGTGGCATCAAACCGTAAACGACGAGTGGGCGCCCGAGCCTGCGAACTCAGGGCACATGATGGAAGTCACATGCTTGCAGTGGGATGCCGCCGGCCGATGGCTGATGTCTGGTGGGCAAGATCAAACCACTCGCGTGCACGCACCCTGGAACGGCGACGCCCCAAGAGGTTGGCGGCAAGTCGCGAGACCGCAAGTGCACGGCCACGACATCGTATGCCTGGCGACGATGCGAGAAGCCGAGGCGGAAACTGGGACAATCACATACGTGAGCGGCGCTGATGAGAAGATATTGCGCGTGTTTGAAGCCCCTGGAACGTTTTTAGGGACGATTGCAAATAGTTTGGGCGACGCCGACGCAGCAGGCGCGGCGGCTTTGACGACAGCGAAAGCGCTTTCTATGGAGGCGCTCGGCGCCGAACTTCCTGCGCTCGGATTATCCAACAAAGCTCTACGTGGAACTGATCAAGAGGATCTCCCGAGCGACGTGGCTGGGCTGCGAGCGCAAGCAGAGCAGCAAGATGGCTTTTTGATTGAAGAGTACAATTCACGCGGCGTCGAAGCGATTACGCCGCAAGCGCTTGTGACGCCGCCACTCGAAGAAGTCTTGGCTCAAGCCACACTTTGGCCTGAGGTTCGCAAGCTCTATGGGCATGGTAACGAGATTCGCGCTGTCGCTGCTCATTGCGGAGGTGATTTGATTGCGTCTGCGTCGGCGGCGCTGACATCCGCCGCCGCGAGCGTTTGGATATGGTCTCGTTCGCAGAGCTGGAAGCCACTCGGTCAGCTCGTTGGGGCTACGCTCACAGTGACCGCGCTTGAATTCACTCCTGAAAGTGCTGAGCGCGACTGCTTGCTCGCTGCGAGTCGTGACCGACACGTGTGCCTCTTTGCGCCAGCGTCCGCTTCGTCGGCGCGCGGTGAATTCAGCTCCGAAAGTTGGCGCCTCGTCACTCGCTTCAAAGCGCATGACCGCGAGATATTCGCCGCGTCATGGGCACCATGCGGCACGCTCTTCGCCACCGCTGGTCGCGATAAGAAGATAAAACTCTGGCGCTGGACTGGCGACACGTGCGCTCTAGAAATTGAGTTGCCCAAATTCGACGCGGCGCCCACTGCCGTGGCGTTCGCCCCCGCAGACTTGGGTCATACGCTCGCCATTGGATTCGACGACGGCGCAATTAATGTTTTCACTTGCGGTCAGCATACGACGTCTGCGTGGACGCTCGTAGCACGAACGGCGCCGAATGAGCGACACGGAGCCGCCATCCGAGACGTCAAATGGCAACCTCGCGCGCCGTACGCGTTGGCCTCGTGCGCCAACGATCACGCCGTGCACGTGTACGACTACACAGCCTAGAAGTAAACACTCTCACACACCATAGCGTCACTCATTTGTCATAGCACGATCGCACTAGGCGAAGACGTATCCAACAAGCGATGTCACCTCACTTCTCGACATGTTTCGAGCTCCCGCGTCCGCGCGCGCCGCACGCGCCTTCGCTCGCCACGCCTCCACATCCGCGCCATCGCCCGAACCCGCGCGCACATCATCCCTCGTCATCGCCCTGCGGACTTTCGTCGCCGGTATCACGCTCGCTGCGCTAGATTCCGCCGTCGACGACGTCGTGCTCTTGTCCCACGCCAAACACTTGGCGCGAGCGCACAGCACGATTGACGACGACCAGCGCCTGAAAGACGCCCTGGGTGAGCCTTACGGCGATGACCATGCGTGGTGGAACGCATCGGTGTCACGCGCAGGCGGCGGACGCGTCGTTCGCGCGACGTATAGGCTGCAAGGTGAACGCGCGGCGTGCGACGTCTCGGTGACGCTCGCAAAGAAACGGGACGCGGCGCTTCCACGTGCACCGCGCGATGCCGCCGCCGAGGCGCAGGCAAC
>Ga0222715_10001221_pt1 | contig 24847 bp, 27 predicted proteins | sample C33_9DmetaG_FD_165056 | JGI IMG/M metagenome (GOLD analysis project Ga0222715, IMG submission 165056) | Estuarine water microbial communities from San Francisco Bay, California, United States - C33_9D | ecosystem: Environmental > Aquatic > Marine > Unclassified | place: USA: California...
CCACCATAAGTTCAGTTAGACAAGCAAGCATATTTATTTCTTGGTCTGCTACAAATGCCGCCTGATACTGATACTTAGCAAGCACAAGCACAGCAGCAGGAACGCTATTGTTTTCAAGGGCGCTATAAAGAGCATCGTAAATACGGCGCATAAGTACAGTAGTATCATTGTCCATATTAGATACCACCCACTTCCGAACTTCTGGGAAGTTCTTTTCTTTAAGGTTTTTAAGGAGATCATTTACAGCAACATCAGAGAACGTAGCAAGAATACCAGAGTCAATTTTTCCACCTACGGAGTATCGTTGGCATTCGTTGAGGACTCTTCGCCAGTCTGGGAAGTGTTTGTTGATAAGCTCCGCAAGTACTCTTTGATCGAATCCGACGCTCTCCGCATCCAGGATGTCCTGTAGACGCTTGAAGAAGGATCCTGCCAACTCGGCTTTCTCTTTCCCTTTAATTGAGAAGTCAATGACTGCACAACGGGAGTGGAGTGGTTCAATGATTTTGTTTTTGTAGTTGCAGGTGAAGATGAATCGACAGTTGGAAGCAAACTCCTCAATAGACGCCCGTAGGAGGAGTTGTACATCGTTGGTTGTGTTGTCAGCTTCGTCAATGATGATGACCTTGTGTTTAGCAGACGAAGTAAGTGAGACGGTCGAAGCGAAGTTTTTCGCATTGTTTCGGACAGTATCCAAGAATCGACCTTCGTCAGATCCGTTGATGACATAAACATCTACTCCCAGTTCGTTACAGAGTGCCTTTGCCACTGTGGTCTTACCAATACCAGGAGGACCAGCAAGAAGCATGTTGGGAATTTCTCCCTTATTTAGAAACTCCTGGAAGGTTTTTTTAGTTGCTTCTGGGAGAATGCAATCTTCAATTGTTTTGGGGCGGTATTTCTCCACCCAAATAAAGTTACTCATTATCTAAAACCTCAATGTGAGATAAAAACTGCGGAGGAGTATTCCACCACATCACCTGGGTTTCTTCCCAGTTGTCAAAAATTACAAATTTACCATGAGTATCCACCACCTTATAACGGTGGCGGATGTATGGATCTTTGGATGTCTCAGTAAAATACCGAGAATCATTTTTAGGAATCAGTTTCATACCCATTCTGGTTTACGTTGTGGCATACGAAGATAGTTGTCTTTCACCCAAGGTTTGGATGCGATGTACATCTTATATGCGTCAAAGGTAGAAATACTAGTATCAAACTTGTATTCCTCAGGCATTGCTCGTGCGAAGGGAGTTACTTTTGTCAGTTTACCTTTGGGGAAAAGGTAATAAGCGTGAGTAAGAGTCCCTTCACAAGAGTGTGTTTTATTATAGCGCAGTGTGTACTCTTGACACAAGTTCAATCCCCATTTGATGAGCCAATAGGCATTGTCCACCGTTTCCGCTGCCCACTTAGTGCATGGGTGGTTACGGAATGCCCCTTTCTCTGTCTTGTAGGCAGTGCCGTCTTGCTTGGGAAGAGTCCCATAATTATGATACCAGGGAGAAGCAATAATGCTAAGCATTTGGCAACACTCAAGCGGCATCTTGACAATATGTTTGTCAGGAAGGCAAATCGCGCTTTCAGCAGGAAACGGATCAGTGACAAAGATATTCATTCCAAAGGTCGCGTAAATTGTTTACTAACAATGTCTTGTGCATTAAGCATCATTTTCATGTATTCTACACCCTTTTTGGGTTTTGTATGTTCCCCACAAGTGAAGATGTCACATACTGCCATTCCTTTCTCTGGCCAAGTATGAATACTAATATGACTCTCTGCCAGCATTGCCACACAAGTTACACCTTGAGGATCGAACTTGTGGGAGTGAATTGCAAGCAAAGTGGATTTGCATTTGACTGATGCCTGATACACAGTATCCCTTACAAAACTTTCATCATTGAGAAGTTCTGTATTACAACCCTTTAGAGTAAAGAGAATGTGTCTCATCAACCAAAGGTGGAATCAGGTTCCAGAGCGATGTAGTAAGTCAAGTCATGATTTTTACTAGTGAAGCGAGAAAGAAGTTTTTGAGAAACTACAACTTCATAAGTTCCAGGAAGAACCTTAATATTCTCCACTTTGAAGTTGAAAGAAAATTCAGAGTCAGTTTCTCCAACGACAATAGCAAAATCATTGGAAGTGTCGTTCTTCTTATCGCGAACAACCAGTTTCACTACACCTGCTTCACCAACAGCAGAAATATCAGGAAGTTGGTAAACTGCTGCTGCTTTCAGAAGTTTATCCAATTGTTCGGTACTCAATTCAAAACAAACATCTTCACTTGGAAGATTAATTTCTTTTTCTGGAGGTGTAACAATGACGCTAGGATCTGCGAAGAAATACTTGGAGCGCATCTTTCCTTCGCGAATAACAACGTGTGCTTCGTTGGAAAAATCAAGTTCTGGACTTTGATGCAGAGTCAGTCCATTAAGGAATTGGTTGAGATCGTAAATTCCAAAATCATCAGCAAACTCTTCAGTGATTGTTGCTTCTGCGAGAATATTCTTCATCACGCTAATAGTGCGAAGTTTACTACCTCGTTTGAAGAGAATAGATTGATTGATGGAAGAAAAGTTCTTCAGAATAGAAATAGTTTTATCAGACAGTTTCATAGTATTCACTGATTGTAAGTTTCACGGACAGCATTCTTATCGTTGTAGTTCATCAGAAGAACAGCATAATGAAGGATCTTCATAATATCACGACGAGCACTACCTTTCTTATCATAGCGCGAAGCATATTTGAGGATGTTGCTGCGGCAGAATGCTTCACCATCTCCACATGCTTCAATCAAGTCAAGGGTTTGGATTTTTTGATCACCAGCAGAATAGTGTTGAGTGTAAGTTCCACGGATGTATTCAAGAAGTTCTTTTACGATTTCTTCTTCATTATACTTCCAAGGAGTGCTGGGAGATTGTTTAATAATGTCAGTCATGTCAATAGTAAAGGTTGAATCACTCATAGGGAAAGGCATACTTTTACCTTCCCCAATTATATCAGAACGGTGTTTCTTGGTCAACAGGGAACTTTTCACCAGTGGCAGTAAGATCAAAGTCCACATCCACTTTATCGTAGAGTTCCAAAAAGGATTGTTTGGTTTCATCATCAAAACGATTCACACACACTTGGATTGCTTTCTCTTTGTCTTGGAAGATGCTGTAAGCACGGATGATGTGAACCAGACGGCGGGTGCTAATGATTTCCTCAATACCGCCGTCATAGAAGGTCTTGCGGATGATGTCTGCCCAGTCAGTCAGACGCTTGCAGAAGTCAGTATCCTTGACATTCAGAGAGTCTGCAACACCCTCAAGAATACGCTGCTCAATCTTGGGAGAGGGATATTCTTGCTCAAAGGTCACAGGGAAACGCTCAAGGAATGCCTCATTGAGAACATTAGTACCGATGAAGCGTCCGTCATCAGAACCCTTACCCTTGGTATTAGCAGTGGCGATGACGTTAAAACCAGCAGCAGGTTTGATCCACTTACCAATCTTCTTGAGGAAGACACCCTTACCTTCTAGAATGGACTGTAGGCAGAGGATTTTATTGGAAGCCAGGTCGATTTCGTCCAGGAGAAGGACTGCTCCCCGCTCCAGTGCTTCGATGACGGGACCGTTATGCCATGCAGTATTCCCATCAACAAGCCTAAAACCACCGATAAGATCATCTTCGTCAGTCTCAATAGTAATGTTTACACGAATCAGTTCACGACCCAACTGGGCACATGCTTGCTCCACACTGAACGTTTTACCGTTGCCAGAAAGTCCAGTGATGAAAGTAGGGTAGAAAAGGCGAGACTCAATAATCTTACGAATATCACCAAAATTCCCAAACTTAACAAAAGTATTATCTTTTTCTGGAATAAGATTTTGCTCAACAGCAGGCAGAGCAGAAGGAGCGTTATAGGTATGTTCCAACTTTTCTTGAACGGTCAAGTTCCACTTACCACGACCAACTTTATATGGATCAATTTTTTTAGTAATGGTTTGGTAGTTAGAATCATTCATTGCACACCAAGCACGAATATCAGCAGAAGTCACATGATCTCCGTAAAGATTCTGAAGGGATGTGCGGATGTAATCGGCGGAGATGGTCATTGAGTAGTTTGTTTGAACTGAATCCATTATAGAGCAAAAAAGGGTCCAATGGACCCAATCCTGTCAGTTTGCCAACTGGTTCTTCAATTTTTCCAAGTGCTCCTCACTTGCAATTCTACCAACATATCCAGGATAGTATTTGTTTACCAAAGCAGGAATTCCCATAGCAGTGATGCTGCTATTACATTTAATCCAAACTTCTTTGGTGTCACATTTTACTATATGATCAAATGGAAATTTATTCATTCTTCTGATTTTGCTTTACCGCTATATTTTTTTACTTTATTCTTCTGAACATTCTTTTGCACTTCACGATTTAGAAGTGCTCTTTTCAGTTTCATCCTCTTACTTAACACAGGAGGATTGCCAAGAGCACCAGCAACAGTTGTGCCAATACCCTCTTCAACTTTTTCTTTTTTCTTCTTCTCTTTCTCTAACCAACCACCTTGGAATTTGCCGCCAAGATCCCCCTTTGGTTCAGTTCCAGCATCATATCTGGTAAATGGATCTTTGTGCTTAATTCCAGAGCGTTTGGAAAAACGATAAGATTCTGCAACAAACTCTTGATATGTCTTCATGCGACCAAAGAAATAAATTCTCCTAATACTTTTTTATTTAGTTTTTTAGTTTTCAATGACTTGACAAATGCAGACTTGATTTGAGACTTGGTTGCATCTTCAGCAACTTCAAATTCGGTGTCTTGAGAAAGTGCAGATGCAGACAAACCAAAGTATGCATCATATCCAGATTTGGTGATAGTAAAACTTTTTAGTTTTTTCCAATCACTATGAATTTTTTCATATTGTTTGTCATTAAATTCATGATAGAGCCTGATAAAGTTGTTTGCATCACGACCAGAAAGAAGACGAATGCCTATGAAGTTGACTGAAGAAAAACTATCTTTCAGATTGCGAAGAAGTGTATCAGTAAACTCATGATATCCATAACCAAATTTGTAGGTAATACCCAACTTACGATCTCGCAAGAAAGTGCTATGTGGATTAACTCCACGGCACCCAATGTAAGGTTCAGACTCCCAATGACGTTTTACTTCTTTATGATAGGGAGTGTGATTTGCTTCGCCATCTGTCAAGACAATACATTGAACTTTTTGTAATTTATTTTCCTTTTGGAATTTGGGTAGAATCTGATGAAGAGAAATCAACGCTTCATTCAAAGGAGTTCCAGAAAGACACAAACGATTTGGATAAGTGTAATGGCAAGAGTATGAATTAGAGAAACAAACAGCAAGACGCCAAATGTTAGTCATTTGATGCTCAAGATCTTTGCTAGAGACTTTACTGGTGAGGACATTCATCAGAGAGAATGAGTCATCAACACAAAGCAGTCCAGGTTTCTTTTCGTAGTGAGAGGTACGATCTGTTGCCTGGTAGGTATGAGTTTCATAATTATATTCTCCTCGCCGCCATTCACTAGTAAAAGCATAAACCTCAAAAGGAATAGCAACTTTCTTACAGAACCAAACAAGGTTGAAGAGTTGCTTGCAAGTATCCAACAAAACATTTTGCATGGAACCAGACCAGTCAAGAATAAAAACTAGACCGTGATTCTTACCATCAGCAAGGGTGGTGACTTTCTTGAAGAGGTCTTCATTGTACTTGTAAGTGTGAAGTTTAGTGCAGTCCAGAACACCAGTGCGAGCAGTGGTGGCACGGGCATAGGAGTCTGCTGCTTTCTTACATTCAAACTCCTTCACCAAATAGTTGACTTCTTTCTGCGCAGACTTTTTGAATTGTTTAAATTGTTGATCCACCTCTCCATAAAGGTTGAAATCTGGAATTTTATTTTGTTGAGCAGTAAACCAATAATCGATATCTTTATGCACTTCAGTGTTTGATGCAATCACAGTGTCAAGATTAACTTTGGGAATTTCTACATAATCATTTTCTCCTCCATCATCATTTACAAGATCACGAATTTTGTCCTCTAAAGAATCTGCAGTACGTACTTCAGGATCTTCATCTAGACCAGACTGGGTAATAGAATTGTTTTCTGCAGTTCCACCATAGGAGTCAGATTCGTCAGGTTGTTCTTGTTTACCTTCACCTTCCTCTTCAACTTCAGACTCACCATCTACAATTTCGCTTGCAGGAGATTGAGAGTCTCCCTGTTGTTGGGGAGGATCAATGTCAGAAACCTTCTCCTCTTGTTCTTTTTTCTTTTTGCAATACTTATAAAGTATATCTGCTGCAATGAGAACGTCAGCAAAAGTTTCTGTCTCTGCAATCAAATCGATAATTTCTTGTTCTTCACTATCAAATTTAAGATTCAAAAAATTCCCAATCTTAAAGTAAAGATTAGCACGATCAGCGAGATTAAAAGTAGAAATATCTTCGTCTTCTAGTTGAAAAAAGTCATCATCATTGAGTTCTTCATAACCACGATAAAAAGTTTTAGACAAACCAGCATATCGACGCTTCATCAGTTTCTCAATACGAGCATCCTCAACCACATTTACAAACTGTGGTGGGATCTTATGAGTTTCCAACCAGTCTTCATCTGGAGTATAAAGAGCATGTCCCACTTCATGACCCACCAGAAGGTCATAGACGGTGTTACTTGCCTTCTCCCACATAGGTAGAGTCAACACACGGGTGTGAACATTGAAGCAAGCGGTAGAAACTTTCTTGTGCTCAACCACCAAGTCTTCAGTGGCAAGAAGTTTAGCAAGTTGGGACTTGATTTCGTGACTGACGGGCATTGACTTTGTTTCGTATGAACCCATTATAAAGCGAAAGGTCGCCTTTTGAGCGACCCATGTGGAGCTTCTTAAAGTGTGCCAAGCGTGCTTTTGCTTGCCGCAACGCTTGGGGTTTTAGTTTTCGTTTCTGTTCTTTCTTGGAATGATGCTTCCAGTTTGGGACTTGCATTGTTCTGTTGCGAATTAAGATAACATATGCGAAAAACCTTTGATTTTTTCAAACCGTATGACACTCTCAAATTTGTCCTCAAGTCCAGTCTTGTGTGAGATGACAAAAATGTTTGCGTCCTTAATAACATAACGAATAATTTTAAGAAATTCTTCAGTGCCAAATCCATCCAGTGATGAATCAAAAACTTCATCCATGATCAACAGGTTAGTGTTGACCGAGTTCTTCATCCTTGCGACTTCACGCCAAGTGAAGAGTAATGCAAGGTCAATTCTCATCTTCTCTCCTTCACTGAAAGAAGCATAAGAAAAATCTTCATGGATAGGAGACTGGACGGTTTCGTTAAATTCCTCATCAAGTGTGAAGTTGATATAGAAGTCCATCATCTGAAGATAACGGTTGACTTGCTGATTTATCAGCGGTAGATACTTCTTAATGATTTTGGATTTAACTCCACCGTCTTTAAGCAAACTATACGAAAAATCGTAATAGTTGATTGTGTCTTTTTTAGAAGCGAGTTCGTCGTATGTAGTTTTTAGTTTTTCTTTGAAGGATTCTAACTTCTCATGTTCAGTATTTCGGTTTGCAAGGTTCTCGGTAAGAACTTGAATTTCATGTTCAAGATCTCTGATTTGTCTCTGACATCCAGCGATCTTAATATTGTTTTGAGAAATGCCATTAGTTAGTTTTGAAATCTCCTTCGATAGAGCAGTGAATTGACGCTCTCGCTCTTCTTCCTCTTTAATTGCCTCCTCCAGTTCTTTATAACCAGATTGCAACTCCTTTGCTTTATTTTGAGCGTCTGTAATTCTATTTATTCTGAAGGTCTCTTCAATAGACTGTGTGCAAGTAGGGCATACCGTATTTTCGGTAAAGAACTTGTGCTCTTTAGTAATAGTAGATACTTTCTGGGAGATCTTTCCTTTAAGGTTTCCTAACTTACGAAGTTTGTCAGATGCACCAGACACGTTCTCTTGCTCTTGTGTATACTTTTCCAAGTGTGTCTGAATAATATCATTCGCATCAATGTGTTCACCAACTTCTTGATCCAGATTGGCAATCTTTTCTTTGTTGGCATTTATATTAGCATTACCACGATTCTCAAGTTCTTCAATAAAGTTCTTCTGCATTTGAACTTTATCTTTTAAAGTTTCTTTTTTCAGATCCAGAACTTTAATGTCTTCCTTTAGTTGCCGAATTTTTTCTTTGATGACAACATTCATAGAAGAGAAGATTTTGATATCAAGAAGATCCTCAATAACTTCACGGCGATTTGCTGCAGACAATTGCATGAAGGGAACAAAAGTCGATGAACCAAGAATCACAATCTGGGTAAAGGACTTATAGTTCATCTTCAAAACATTTTGCTCCAACCACTTCTGCTGATCCAATGCAGCAGCAGATTGATCAAGCAAACTATCATTGCGCCATATTTCAAATACGGTGGGTTTTATTCCACGGATGACTTTCCAGTCAACACCAGAGATAGAAAACTCAACCTCAACTCTGCAATCCTTTTCGTTTACCGAATTGGTGAGTTGAGGTTTATTGATTTTGCGAAAAGGTTTCCCAAACAAAGAAAAGGTGAGAGCATCCAGAACGGTAGACTTACCAGCACCGTTAGATCCAATAATCAAGTTGGTTGCATTTTTTGTGAAATCAACTTCAGTGAACTGATTGCCAGTGCTTAAGAAATTTTTCCACTTAATCGTTTTAAATAAAATCATGTTCAGTGTCTGGTGGAATTACAATATCATCGGGAGTAATAACCGTATACTTGTACCCGTGAATTTCACATGTCTTGATTATAACATCATTTTCAATTTCTATGACGTGCATCTCTGGAAAATCTTCATCTTCCTCTAACATCATGGCGTATCTTACTGCATCGTCTTCTTCCTCAAACAAGTAGAGAATTTGATCGCCATCATCATCGGTTACTGAATATGCCCCCTCACTTTCTTTACCATTGATCGTTAGAATAAACATTACACCATTTCACATGCTTCCTGATAAATCTCATTAACCATTTTTTTGATTACTGCTTTATCAAGATCTATTTGTGCCTCCTCAATGTATCTATTCAGAATAGACATTGTATCTTCAGATTCAAATGGTTCAAACTCTTCAGATTCTTTGATCGCAAAGTTCTCTACAATTTTTAAATCAGCAACTCCTGCAGCATAAAGTTTGTCAATGAATTTTTCAAATTTTTTAGTATCAGTCTTCTTACGAACAATCACACGAACAATTTTATTTTCATACTCCGTAGCATCAAACATTTGATATGGAGTGTCTTCATAATAAATGTTATAAAACAATTTGTAAGGATTATTGATAGAAGTCAGTTCCAGAGTTTCGGTATCAAACAAATGGAATCCACGAGTGTCATTCACATCTGTCCAGAACATTTCATAGGGATTTCCTAGGTAAAATACTGTTCCGTTGTTCGATCTAGTGTGGTAGTGACCAGAGAAGACTTTGGAGAACTTCTCAAATAGTTTGCCTTCCAAACCATGCTCCATGATGATTTGCGAATTAACTCTAAATCCTTGGAGTTCAAGGTGCCCCATCGCACACTTGCAAGATGTACCTTTAATAAGTTTGATAGTAGTTTCTTCATTCTCTTGATTAATCCATGGTATGAATAGTATTTTTAAATTTCCCAACTCAACTTCAGTTGATTCAGAATAAACTGTTACATTGTTATATTCACGAAGCAAAAGATCAACAGCATTTACTTCATTTGTATTTTTATAATATGCAGTATGGTTTCCTACAATCGTATGAACCTTTACTCCCATTTCATGAAGACGATCATAGTAGTTATTTTTTGCCCACGATAAAGCAGAAAAATCTATACCTTTGCGACTGTCAAAAGTATCACCCATATCAACAATTGTGGTGATTCCTTCCTTCTCTAAGGTGGGGAAAAACACATCATTGTAAAATTTCAGAAAGTAATCATGGAAGAGTTTAGAGTTCTTTCTGGCACCGAAGTGCTGGTCGGTAATAATGGCGACTTTCATTAATCAGTAACGGAGTTTGCTGTGTACCGCATCTTTAATTGAATTATAGTCGCTGTAGTTGGATCCGTCAATAGTGTTGTTGTCATCAAACACTTCGCTAAATCCAGAGCGTTCAATGATCTTGTTTTTAATTTCTAACTGACGCTTCTCTCTCTGAATACGACGAAGGAATGCGTAGTGAATAATTTGAGTGAAATAAGCAAAAGGATTTGAAGACTTATTTGGATCAAAGTTGTGAATATATTGAACACAGTTTTCAATCCCATCAGAAATCATATCTTCTTTGAACATATAGTTCACGAAGTTTGGTTTGAATGACAGGTGATTGGCAATCTTCAGAAAACACTCTCCAATGTAGCGAGGAATAGGAGGTTTAGTATCCCATCTGCCAGATCTATCTTGCTTTGTAGGAATTCTACCGTACTTCTTAATGAATGAATTTTCTACGTTGCTATGGTAGTCAATCAGTGCTGCCAAGAATTCTTTGTTGTTTACGTAATGTTCTGACCTTTTTCTTTTAGTCATGACTGCTGTTGAGATCATATAAATTCTTATCATTACTATGTAGAAAGTATAACATTTTTTCTAATAGTTGACAAGGTATACCAAACTGTGTATAATAACCTTTGTGGAGGTTGAAAAGATTAGCTTTAGCTACTTTTAAATATCTTTTCTAGAATCTCTTTAGCATCATTCACGTTAGATATATATCCCATTCTACGATTTATTTTTGAGTAGTTACTTGATTCTTTGTCTGCTTGACGAACGTAGTTTTGATAAACCATTATCATTTCAATATCGGATGATTCTGACAGCGTAAGAACATCATCCATATTGATTATGAACATATCTTCTGTTGTGGTCTTTAACCAAGGTTCTACTTGATATCCAATAATTTTATTTTTTGTTTTAACTTCAGAAATAACAATTGGACTAGAAAGTAAAAGAAGAGTTCTATCTTCTTCTTCAGAAGCTGCAACTTTAGCAAAGATTTCTTCGCCAGATTTTAATTTAATTGTAGCGTAAAATTCTTCTTCAATTCCCATTTCTTTTTAGTTGTATTGTGATTATTTCATAATTAAAATTTTCTTCATTGTAGATTTTAATTCTTTCTATGAAATGATTCAATGTATAATTTCTTCTTGACTTGGTAGAACAATCATCTGCAATGTCATATAAAGTTGCTTTTACTTTGTCCTTTCCTTTTCTAAGAACTCGTCCAATGCTTTGAAGATTTCTGACTCTGGATTTACTTGGGGATGAGAAAATGACATTATGGAGATTTTTAATATTAATACCTGTAGAAAAAGTTCCATAAGAAGCAACAATGATTGCGTTATTTTCTCTTTCTGTAATCTCCCTGACTAATTCTCTTTCTTCAGCGTCAACTCCTCCATGAACAAAAAATACTTTTCTATCATCTCGCTTCTGACTATTTATCTTTTCATATAAGACTGCTCCATGTGCTTCTACTCTACTGAATAGTACAAGAGTGTTCCCTTTCAAGTCTAAAGTAAGATTGCAAATAAATTTATTTCTCTGTTCGTGACTGATTAAATATTGTATCTCATCTTCATAAGTTTCAAACTTTTGGGGTAAGTGTTTGAGAACAAGACATTGAATATCAAGTTGAGAAAGATGTCCTTGTCTCATCAATTCGTCTGTTTTTGTTACTTTATATGATGGACCAAACAAACCTTCAAGAACCCATTTATGAGTTTGTGTTCCGTCTAAAGTTCCAGTAAAACCAAAACGATACTTAGCATGATGAAGTTTAGTCATAATTTGAATCAATGACTTAGACTTGAATAAGTGTGCTTCATCACCTATAATACATCCATATTCTTCAAAAAATGAACGCTCTAACTTGTATACAGATTGCCAAGTAGTAATCGTTACTGGTGCTTCATTACTCTTCTCCCTACCCGAATAGATACGGTGACAATATGAGTCAGCATCCCAACCATAATCAAGGAAATCCTTGTACATCTGCTCTACAAGAGATGTCGTTGGAACGACTAGAAGAATTTTTTCGCCTTTATCCACATAGTATCTTACGAGGGAATAAATCATCAGTGATTTGCCGCTCGCAGTGGGGCTTATCAATAGTTTTCTATTATGCTTTAGGGCACCATATACTCCCTCAACTTGGTAGTTCCTGGGAGTATGGGCACAAATGGAATTCATGTAATCCTTAACACCTTCATATGAAATTTGTTCATTCTCCTCATATGGAGTGCCATAGAATTTATTGTCTTCAAATTTATAAGTATATCCGTATTGCTCACAAAAATTGACAATCTTATCTAACAGACCAACATAGATCTGTTTAGAGCGCATGTCATACAAATGAATCTCCCCATTCCAATTTCTACCACGGTACTGGGGCATAAACTTTGCATTGGGAACCTCAAACTTAAAGTGATCTCTAAGTTCATACTCAATGTGAGGTTCCGTATTGATTTTTAAAAATACTTCGTTTGATTTAGAAATAACAAGGTCTGTTGTATTCACGATGATCCATTCATCTGTGAATATTTATTACCCAAGACCAGAGTTAAATCTCATAAACTCAATAGCATTTTTGATTTGATATGTTCTATTTTGAATCATTTTGAGGATGCTTTCTAGATAAACAAGCATCGTGTCATAATAATCGATCTTTAGACAAATTGTAGAAAGTTTTTCATCAGCGTCAAGATATTTTTGCATAGTATCTTTGTCCCTGATTTTTTTAGGAAATGGATTCTCTACATAAACATCAGGATCTGCTTTTCCACTAAAGTACTCATAACGTTCGTGGCGTATATTTCTTTTTTGTTGCTCTGCTTTTTTTCTTAAAAGAAAAATTGTATTATAAATTTCAAAATATTTTGCATGGAGAGTAGGAACGTTCGTTGATTCTGTATGCAAATTGTCCATGTCAATTTTAGAATCTTTCACCCACATCTCTTGAATTTTATCAAGATCAAAACTCATAAAGGAGTGCCGCCAAGTGTTGTTATATTGTAAATAGTATACCTGAAACTTACGTCTGCTGTAAAGTATTGAATATCTGTATCTGTTGCATCAAACACAATGGTTGAAAGTGAATATGGGAACATGTCTTTAAAGTTGACATTAAATTTTGCAACCAAATTGCTGCTTAAAATTTGCAAAGTTCCATCGGAATAAATGTCATCTCCACTGTTGGGGAAATTTGAAGGAACCGTTGCTTCACTCTCAAGATCCCTAAACTCCTGCATACTTTCTGGATATCCAAGTCCACGTATCCAGTTTTGTATTTCCATATAATTTTCAAGATTTTCGTCAACCAAAAATCTTAAATTTAAATCACCAAAAGTAATCTTATCTCCTGGTACGTCAATATCTTTTAACCATGTTGCTTGGTTTGCTAAACCAAGATTTAATTCTGGTATATTAGCTTGGTTGCAGAAAAAAGCAACCTTGGGACTTCTTTTCAAGGTAAATTTAAAACCTGTTGGTGAAAGAAAGTTCCTATTTTCTATCTGAGATATTGTCATTTTTTCTAATTATTTAGATAAAAAAAGGACCTCCGAAGAGGTCCTCGTAATGATGTGGACAAATATCACATCAAATTCTTAACAGCAACACGTCTGTAGTAACGGTTCTGGTTGGTGGTGAGAGCGCCAGCACCAACATCTGTGCCCTGAGCGAATGGGTTTGCAACCATGCCATAACGAGTCTTAAACCCGATTTTTGGCTGGAAGCTGTTCTCGCCAACGGCGCGAACCATTTGCAGAGGAACGTATGGGCAGTAGAAGAGACCAGCGTCATAAGGTGAAGAACCCTTATAACCGACAACATAGTACTGGTTACCGTTTGCAGCATTAGCAGCAGTCAGGTTTGCAGAATATGGGTCGATGTAGACTCTGTACTTACCTTGGAGAACACCAGCGAAGGTGTTGCCAGTGTCGTCAACGTTGAGGTTTGCGTTGAGTGCAGGGGTGTAATCGAGAACACCAGCCATGGTCAGTGCTGAAGCAACGTCAGCAGAGCACATGATGATGTTGCCCTTTCCGCGACGAGTTCTTTGTGCGATTGCGTTAGCGTCGCGCTCGATTTGGAACAGGAGACCCTTGAACTTCTCAACAGACCAACGACCGTTGGAGTCAACGTCGAGGTCGAATACACCAGCAGTAGCTGTATTAGCAACTGCACCTTGCTCAGCAACCTTGTAGATGGTTCTGATGACTTCGCGGTTGATTTCAGCAAGAATCTCAGTTGAGAGAATGTTTGCTAATTCCGCTTCAGCGTTCAGACCATGGATTGCCTTGAGGTCTTGTGCGAGTTCTAATGAGTACTCGGCTTTCAGTGCGCGTGACTTTGCAGTAACAGTGACTTTCTCGATCGAGAATGCCATCTGGTTGAAAGCATCAGTCGAGGAACCATCCAGAGATTCTGCCTCGTCTGTACGCATACCCTGACCGACGCTATAGTCGGTAGAGGTTGCTGAACCAACAGGGTTCAGAACTGCAGGGTTGGTGCCAGCCTGGGAAGTAGTACCCATACCAACGCCAGGAGCAGTCCAACCATCGGTGTGACCGAATCCAGCGTTCTGACCAGAGAATGCAGTATCTGCTTCGTTGAAGAATGCTTCAGTGCCGCTCTGAGTCTTATAGGTGGAGCGCATTGCGAAGATAAGTCCAGTAGGACCGTTCATTGGCTGAACGCCTGCGAGGTCATAAGCGACCAGGTTAGGCATTGAACGTCTGATCAGGGAGATCAGAACAGGGTCAAAACCAGCAACAGGAGATGCTCCAGAACCAGAGAAACCTGCGTTTCCAGTGCCTGAAGGATCAGTGTTTACGGTTGGTTGCTCCATGAGCATTCCACCTGCATTAAATGCAGATTGCTCGCGGAGGAATTTTTCTTGGTTTTCTAACAGGACTGCGGTTACCGCTCTACGATGCGAATCTTTGATTGTATCAAGACCCTCATAGTTGAGGAGAGGTGCCCACTTTTCCTGCAATCTTTCTGATTGAAACATTGCGGTTTACCTTTCTAAAGTTTGTGTTTGATTAATATTAAATTCAGTTGTTTTTGCTAAATGAACCAAGGGTTCTGAGGTAAGCAGACATTGAATCAGAGTGGAACTCTGAAGCAGAATCTACACCTTCAGAGAGGGTTTCTGCTTTAGCTGATGGAGCCTGTGGCTTAGAGGCAAAATATGACTCTTTAAGGGTCTCCAGTTTTTCACGATATTCTTCCTCACTTTCAAACTCAACACTTTCGGCAAGTGAAGCGAGCTTCTCTTTCTGTGTCTGTGCAAGACCTTCAGAGACTTGATCTAAGATTCCGTCAGCAACCGACTCTGCGAGACGCTTGTTAAGGGAAATATTTTTCTCAATCTGCTCGTTGAGTTTTTCTTCCATGTCATCAAGTTTTTCTACCATGCTCTCAAGAACATCATATTTATCTTCAGGGATTGATACATAATGTGCTTCAAAAAGTTCCTTCATGCCTGAGAGGAAGTTCTCAGTCATTTCGGTCTTAAGTGCGTGTTCGATTACGAGTGCGTTCTCAGTGAACCACTCATCAGAAACATACTCAAGGTATGAATCTACACGCTCTGCCAGTTCTGCTTTTGCTTCTTCAACTTCTTCAGCGAGAGCAGCAGCATACTGTGCTTCCAGTTCTTCTTTAATGTCAGCAACCTTAGCGTTGATTGCTGCTTCAAAGATGGTCTTTGCCTTTTCTTTGAATTCTTCTGACAGATCTTCTCCGCCGAGAAGAGCATTAACATCTTCTTCGATGTCATATTCTACAGTCTCTTCCTCTTCAACAATCTCATCAACGATCTCTTGATCTTCTTCGATTGTCTCTTCAGCGGAGAGTTCTTCTTCTTCTTTCATACCTTTTGCTGCTTCTGCGGGTTTTGCTCCCTTATTAACTACATCTCTTACTTGCTTTAAAGTACCACCGGGAGTCTTCAGCTTTGCTGAATCATCGTCTGGTCTGTAATTATCTGGGGTAGGACCACCCAGATCTTCATATGAACCAGCGACTGACGTATCCATTGGTTCTGCTGCTTTTGCGCCAGCATTAACAGCAGTTTTGGATTGCTTTGTGCCTACTTCCATTTCTTGTAATTGTGTACCACGAGACATTTGAACTCTCCGATTTTCCTGTAGTAAATCTATATTTATTTATAAATTAATTTATTTTATAAATCAAAGGTTATTTAGGAAATTATTGAACAGATTTAATTTCTGCTCATCTAATTTCTTTTGATCAACCAATGTGTTGATATATCTGTATGTTTTAGCAGCAAACTTCTCACGAAGAATACCACCATCCCATACCCACTCTTTACCTTCCATGATGCCTTCAACAAAAGCATCAGGAGCGGAAGGGTCAGCAACAATATCTGCTGCAGTTGCAAGCATGAAATCATTACCAACAACATTGACTCCCTCTCTTGTCATTTTGAGAGAACCAATACCTCTTGAAGAAACTCCAAGTTTTACACCTTCTTCAATCAAAGAAGATGCAATCTTGCCCATTGGAGTATTGAGGATTTTTGCCTTACCGATAAAGTTTGATCCACTCTCTCTTAAAGAAACAATCTTGTGAGAAACACGATCTAAATTAACGGTTGGACCATCTGGATGTCCAAGTTCTCCAAGAGCTCTACCTGCTTGAATATGATTCTCGTTGTAGCGAGCAACTTCACGGCGAAGAGTATCCATTTGATACATGCGACCATTGCGGTTGCAGATATCACCTTGAAGGAAAACTCCCTCAATATAAAGTGATTTTTTACCGCCTTTGCTTTCGACGATAAATTCTACTGATTCGATTTCTTCTCTGATAAGTTTCATTAGGCTACTCCGCTTACTTGGACTTGTTGTACGTAGATTGTTCCTGTGCTTCCAGGAGTAACACCACTAACTTTAAATGAACTCCTTAACTCTGCAGCATTTCCAGAATTATATGCAGTCACGATTCCAGAACTATCATTGCCAACAACAATTCTGGTATTAAAGTATCCGTTATAAGCGGCAGAGTTATTCACCGAGTTTACACGTTTGTGTGTAAAATTATAATAATCTTGATTATTAACCATTAAAGAAACAAAATCTCCCACATTAAATGGTGATCCTGTTCCTTCTGGGAAATCAATGATTGTATTTGTTCCAGTTGTAATTCCCACAACTCTCTGGGATCCTGGAGAACCGATACTTAAGGTTGCCTCGGAATCAGTTCTAATGAAATAATCAATCTTTTCAGCAGAAGGAGTAGAACCTGCACTCACTGCAACATGACAAGAAGTTCCAACAGAAACAATTCTTACAGTATCAGATTGATGTATAAAAGCAGATGTTGTTGCTGCAGAACCCGCTACTGCTAAAGTTTGCGCTGCTCCTACCGGTTTATGTGCCATTATTTTTGAAGTACACTTTCTTTAATAGTTATTTATTAATATAATTTATTCTTCTTCAGTTTCAAATTCAGATTCTTCGCCACCAAACATATCACCTGCCACTACTGGACGATAAGCATCAACTCTTTCTGCTGCTTTTGCAAAAAGAATCTCTTTGACCTTATCACTAATTTGTGAAGGTGACTCATCAGTAACGAGCATGTCCATTAATTCTTCCATAAAAATAAATCAATACGATCTTTTCTATTTATATTTCCCCACCTTTGGGCAATTCTGGTGATTCTGCTGTTGAAGCATCAATTTCTGGTTCCATTACTGGTTTACCAAGATCCATACCAGCAGCACTATCTAAAGGCATACCAGTTTCTGGATCAACTGGCGCATTTGGATCTGGGATAATCCCTGCTTCAATTTCTTTTTTAATCAAAGCATCTTGCTCAATGATTTCTATATCAGTCTGACGGAGGATCTTACGTCTGACATAATCCTGTGAGAAATATCTACCAACATATGGTTCTGCTGCTTGAACCATTGTCAGTCTTTCATTAAGAAGTTCTGCGTCTTTTAATTCGGAGAAGTGGTTGTCATACAAGAAATCATATTGAATGTGCTCACTCATGATCTCCCAATCTTCTGGAGTGATAACGTTCTTGAGAATCAATTGCGTTCTCAACATATCATTGAACATGTTGGAAAATCTTTTTCTTAAACGTCCAACAAACTTGGTAAACTTAAGTTCGTCCCTTAAAATTTCAGAAGAACGACCAAGGTTGAAACCACCTTCGCCATCCATTCTTGATGGTGGAACATTCAGAGAACGATATAATTTTTTCTTGAAGTATTCAATGTCTGTGATTTCTCCAAGGTTTTGTCCACCTGGAAGAGTGGTAATTTCAGTTCCTCTACCACCTTCACGACGAGGAAGCCAAAAATCTTCCAACATTGCCATGTACTTTTTGTCATCGCGAATTTCACCGGTGTTTGCATCGTAAACTAACTTGTTACGATAACGCATCATGACATCACGCAGATATTGTTCTGCCTTTACCTTGGGAAGATTGCCAACATCAATGTAGAAAATTCTACGTTCTGGTGCTCTTGACAATCTGTAAATAACCAAAGAATCCTCAATCATGCGGAGTTGATTGAGTGATTTAATTGCTTTGTGGAGATATGAAAGTGTATTACCTTTGTTTCTATCTACCAAACCTGACGTGCAATATGTAATTGCATCTTTTGCAATCTTAATACCTTGACTTGCGCCAGTTGCGCTTGCGTTTCCTGTTGGATATTTCGATCCTGGATTGTAAATAAAGTACTCTTCAATTTCGGGAAACTCATAATCCATTGGATTATCATTTGTCAACCTTTGAAGAGGTGCTAATTTATCTCCAGGTTTTTTCTTTTGTTGACGAATAAAACGCATCTTCATTGCGTCAACATAACGAAGTTCTTGAATCCCTTCCGTTGGATTCTTTAGGTCAACAATTTTATGATAGTAAATTCTTCCATCAATATACCAATTTCTATAAATTTCATGTGCTTTCTTATCAAAATCTAAAAGATCTAAAATATACTTAAACTCGTTACGGATTTTTTTCTTTATTCCATCGCTCGCATTTAGATTATCAAGATCAATCTGTACTGGAGTATCGTTTGTATCGGAAACAATTGCTTCATTTACGATGTCTTCAATAGCACTATCCACTTCTGGATGCAATGACATTTCACGATATCTTTTAATTAATTCAAATTCAGTTCTATATACTCCCTCAATATCAACATAAGAACCAAAAAAACCACTACTCATATAGTGGTCAACCCCGTCCTCGTTATTAGGAGGAACGGGGGAAACCGCACTAGGAGATAATGGTTCAGTGTCCTCTATAGAGAACCCAAATAATTTTGCCATAATTTATTAGTAAGTTTATCTTTAGACTATTTATTAACCGTTTGGAGTGCCAGATGCAACAGGTGCGTATGACTGAACTTGGAATTCAACGGTGTATTCTTCAATAGTATCTGAAGAGTCATATGAGAGATCAATCTGGGAGATATTTGTTGGGAAAATATCAATGAATTCGTATTCCTTCAAAACTGCATTTGAAGTTCCAGTGTTGTCTCTACTGTTTGGAACAGATCCTCTACCAAGTTGGAAAACTTTAGCGTTTACCATATATGCAGATGGATCAGTTGCACCAAGATTATTATCAAGTTTAGAAATTACTTCCATCCATGATTCAAAAGCATTTCTCAATCTGAAGTCTTCATCATTGATGACAGTGACTGTCCAGGTGTCAAAGGTTCTGTCGCCAGCAACTTTAAAAATACGACCTCTGAAAGGAACATCGATTGATGCAATGTTGGATGCTGGAAGAGCAGCCGACTTACAGAGATATCTAAAGTTGTCAGCATCCCAGGTGATGCCTGCAGGTAAAGTAGTTAACTCAACCTCAAATAAATTGGGGCGAGCACCACCCCCGATCAGTGCGGACTTAAATTGAGAAATTGTTTTGTTTTCTCTTGAGATTGCCATGATTTGCTATCCTCCTTTTGTTATTTAGATTGATCTAAATTAAGCTCTACCTGCTACTTCCTCAAAACTTACGCCAGTGCGTGTAGCGACGAAAGTTAAGGTGATGTAGTTAATAGACTTCGCAGGTTTCAGGAAGATGTCTGCCCTGAACTCATTGTTATCAATCACGTCTGGGGTGTTATTTGTCGTGTCGCAAACAACGAGGAATCCATAGAGTCCTCTCTTTGCTTGAACATCACGGAGATAAGGTTCAACCAGATTTCTGAAGTTTGCTCTTGTCAACTCATCATTGATTTCGAACAATTGTGCATTTGCAGCACTTTCGAGTGCTTGCTCAACTGTGAGGAACAAACGACGAACGTTAATTCTATCAAATGCAGATGGATAAGAGAGTCCAGTCTTATCACCGTAAAGAACTGTTCCAGTTCCAGGTTGAGTGATGATTGGGTTAATTCTATTTGGATAGAGTTTATCTCTTTGTGCCTTGGTTGGGTTGTATGCAAGTTTAATTGCATTATTCAGAACACCTCTTTGCTGACCAGCGGGTGAGAACCATGGATAAGCAACAAGTGATGTTCTAGTCAACAATCCAGCAACGTCTGCATTACAAGGAACATAACGGAACTTATTATTGAATCTATCGTAAGTGTACTTATATCCACTATCGAAGATTGCATAAGACGAAGATGTCAGTGGACTAAAGAAGTCAATAAGATTGTTTGTTTGGGTTGTTGTATTTGTAAGGTCTACAAGATCTGCTCTGTGTGGACCAACAACTGCCATACAATCTTTTCTTGCATTAGCAAGAGAAATCAGCAGATTTGCTTTTGCTTGAGATTCTTGCTTGTTAGTTAAACCAGGACCCATGATTAAGTAATCAACTTCTTGATCATCTTTGTTTGCAAATAAGTTGTATGAAGTCGTCAAATTACCCAAGGTTGCCAACATTCCACCTTGACCAGAAGAATCTGTTGTGGTTGTATAATCAACACCACCGCCAAGCGTATAAGTTACATTACCGATTGCGGAGAATGTAGTTCCTTGTGCGCCTTGACCCCAAAGACCAGCTGCAGTAGTAATTGGTGTGAAGGAAGCAGACTTGACTCCAGAATACGTTGTGAATCCTGTTGCTCTTGGTGCAGTTCCGTGGAAAGCATCTGCAGCACTTGATGGATTCCCACCAGCGTAAATGTTTTGTGAGAAGTCTGCAAGGTACTGTTCATACCAAACTTTTTGTGGAGCATTTACACTTGAAACAGCATCGAGTGCTTTTGAAAGACCTAAATGCTTCTCCAGAATGTTGCCTTGGATTCCACTGATTGAACCGTCATCATCAACAACAACTACGTGGAGAGCATCTCCTTCACCATTTCTGCTCGTTGAATAAACGTTGGAAATTGGTTTTGGTGCAAGAGACTTCCAATAAACAGTTGAGTTTGTAAGACCAAGAGTTTGCTCATCATACCAGTCTGTTTGTGCAGATGCAGTAGCAAGACCACAATTAGCACCGTCTGTTCCAACAACTCTCAATTCTGCAAGTGAAGTAAATGCAGCGCCAACAGAACCTTCTGCGTAATCAATCTTGGTTTCAGTTGCTCCGCCCCCGACTGTTTCAACACGAGAAACGATCTTAACATCAACGGTGCTGTTTCCGCCAGTTGTGTCGGTTGAAAGACCAGTAATAATGCCTTTTAAGTAACCAGTGAAGGTTGCTGTTGTTCCATCACTTGCATTTGCAAGAGTTGTGCTGATTGCAGTCGTAACACCAAAACCAATCGTAACACCAAGACCAGCAAGGTTGATTGTGTTGATTGTGAGTCTTTGGTCTGCTAAATCGTCAATGAAACAAACTTTCAGTCCGTTTGCCCAAGTTCCTGGGTTCTTTGCTGCAAAATTGAAATTGGTTGATTCAGTATAGTTATTAATATAATCGTCGTAGTTTTTGATCTTGAGAGTTGTGGTGCTTGCGATTCCGACACCAGCATTTGCGTTTTTCAGATCATCATCGTCGGTTCTGACAACTTTCAGAACTCCTCCATAAGAAAGGTATGAAGCAGCACTCATCCAGTACTCGTATTGAGCATCTGTGCTGATGGGCTTACCAAAAACACTGATGAGTTCTTGCTCTGTAGTGATGTCAATAGGATCATCAATAGGACCAATAGGGAAAGGACCGGCAATTGCTCCGATGTTATCTAATACATTATCAGCTCTTCCTACTGTTAAATCAACCTCTCTGACGAGTACGCCTGGAGATAATTGAGGAGTCGCCATGTTTTTCTCCGTAAAATCTCAGTTTATCTAAAAATTATTTATTAAATATTGAGTTTTCGTGGGGGAAACTGGACGTGAACATTACCAGTCTGGGTATTCCCATCTATCGAAGATTGAACTAGTCATTCTACTTATAACTATTCTTTTCTTCGTACAGTCTTTGCATTCATATGAATATGAAGATGCAACAGGACCTCTACTTTTTCTTGTTCTGTAAAAACCGTCTATCAAATTTTTTACCTCACCACAAACTCTACACTTTCTATCAATGAGAAGTAAGTGCCCTAATTTTATTTGATTGTCTAATTCCATTACATGTACTCCCACATGTATGCACGATCACCATACTCATCGGTGTACCATCTATCACCCTCAGCATCAACAAAACTACTTGAATTCAATCCATCATCAACAAATCCAAATGGTGCCATATCTTGTTCAATTTGATTTTTCTGATCCTCGTATAATCTCTTTCTAATGTCCTGATCGGTTAGTTCTTTAAAATAGTCCTGTGCAACTAACCAAGCATAGATGACAAGACACATTGCAAGGTCATCATTACACCCCTCTTCTGCTTCAAATGAATTATGCTTTGAAATGAACGTTGTTAATTCTGAAATAATCTCATAGTCCTTAAAAAGCAATTTGTCACTTTCAATCATTGTTTTGAGATTAAGAGATCCAACTTTCTTAACCGTTTTTGACATCTTTACGCCAAGTTGAGTTTTCTTTCCAGAAAAACCTTGTCCTACAATCTGTCCTGCTCTACCGCGCATAGAACACATAAGAACATTTTGGTACTCCAAATCATAGTGAAGTAATGATGCTACTTGATCACCAATATCATTTACTTCGCACAAGATGTATGCACCATTGTAATTCTTTGCTACTTCATAAATGATGTTTGGAAATAGCATTGGTTTAATTTCATTGTTCCTATACTTAGCAACAACTTTATGTGGGAACGAAGTTATATCAACAACAATAAAAGCAGAATAGTCTTCACTAACTCCTCTTGCAACGTCAACGGTAATTATATAATCATGATCGGGAATTGTTGGTTCGTAGATATCAAGACCTGCACTTTTCTGTATAGGATCTTCATAAACAAAACTTTTTAGTTTACTTGGAGCGATCAAAGTATCAATAGATCCTAAAAATTCACACTCAAACTCAATCTTAAACTGTTGTTCAGATGTGTTGGCAATGGTTTGCTCCTTCCATATTTCATCTCTACCTGGAACTTCAGACCAATGAACATCAGTTGGAATATATTCATTCTTACTTCTTTCTGCATCATGCCACATGCGGTAGAAGTGATTCATACCATGTGGAGTTGAAACTATGATGACCTTTGTGTTTTTGCCAGAAGTAATAGTAGGATAAACAGATGCAAAGAAGGAATCTGCGATATGGTTCGGAACGAATGCGAATTCGTCGAGAAAGAGGATATTGAACGACATGCCTCGGACAGCACTCGCAGATGTAGAAGCTGCCAATATCTTACTGCCATTTTCTAACTCGATAGAACCCTTATTCCAAGATATAATACCTTGCTGCATCCATTTAGGCAAGTTTTCGTATGCAGTTGCTAATCTTCCTAACAATTCTCTAGCAGTTGCAGCTTTGTTTGCAAGAATGCCGATATTGACACTATCATTAAAAATTAGATAATGCAGGAGATATGATACAACAGTAGTAGACTTACCAGTCTGACGTGGCATCTTGCAGATATTGAATCTGTTTTCATGGAAGTTGTTGATTAACTTTTCCTGAAAATGATATGGATGGAATTGAGTTAATCCCTCATCAAGTGAAACAATCTTAATATAGTTATTAGCAAAGTAAACGGGATCGTCTTTGCATTTCATAAACTCAAGAATTTGTTCTTGAGTGAATTCAATTGCAGTATTTGCTTTTTTTAGGTTTGGATTACCAAGATATACATTATCAGACATAATTATCTTTGTTCAATCCAGTTGAGAACCGCAAGTGCTGCTTTGTTAGCATTAGGACTTGCACAAGCAAGTGTATAAGTATCACTGATTGTTCCAATACCAGATCTTCCAATCTGCAGTGCTGCTTTATCATCAATATTAATCAATGCTGCACCACCATCAACAACAAATCCATTTAATAAGGTGGTTCCACCAGTCGTTGCAGATTCAGTAATATTATATTGCATAAATGAGTTTGGGTCTGGATGATCTACCCAAGTTCCACCTGTGTTTGTTGCATTCTCAAGAAGTTTCCAATACACATTTGTATTATCATTCGTTGCTGCCTGTAATGATCTCAAAAGCATCACTGCCTGAAGTGCAGATGTCTTAAGACGCAAACTGATTACTGGATAGAAGGTGTTTGCGTCAGTCAAAGTTGTCCCTGTAATGGGATTTGAGATACTCAACAAAGTACCAAGTTTTTCTGGTTCACCTTCTTGGATCAGAGAGTTAGAACCCTGATAGAGATAATGAGTTCCAGTAACACCAGTTACATTCTCAATCTCACAACGAATTGGAAGGAATGGACTTCTACACCAAACTAAATCATTGACATTTGAGTTCTCAAATTCATGGCTAACAATAGTCTCATTTTTCATTAACCAATTA
>Ga0222715_10001223_pt1 | contig 24845 bp, 23 predicted proteins | sample C33_9DmetaG_FD_165056 | JGI IMG/M metagenome (GOLD analysis project Ga0222715, IMG submission 165056) | Estuarine water microbial communities from San Francisco Bay, California, United States - C33_9D | ecosystem: Environmental > Aquatic > Marine > Unclassified | place: USA: California...
GGAGGTGGATCTCGCCGCCCATCGCCTGCGCGAAGGACGCGGGCTCGACACAGCGCGAACCGCCATCGACCACGCTCGGGCAGGGTTGGCTGAACCCGCATTCCTCGGGGACGTCGTCGAGTTGGCTCGCGTCTGCGATGAGGCCGAGGAACTCATCGCGCAGGCGCAGAAGGCCCGCGACAAGGCCCGCCAGCAACAGCGCGCCGAGGCCCTTGCCGCGCGCGAGGCAATCGTCGTCGAGGCGGAGTCGTTGACCGAATCCCGGCAATGGAAGGCCACCGGCGAGCGGTTCGCGGCACTCCTCGACGCGTGGAAGTCCGCGCCGCGGGTCGATCGCAATCGGGAGCAGGCGCTGTGGAAGCGCTTTAGCACGGCGCGGACCAGCTTTGACCGCGCTCGACGTCAGCACTTCGCCTCGCGCGAATCGGAGCGTCGCGAAGCCGTGGCCGCCAAGGAGTCCCTCATCGCTGAGGCGGAGGCGCTCGCGACGTCGACGGAGTGGGGCGACGCCACACGGCAGTACCGCACCCTCATGGATCGATGGAAGGCCGCGGGCCACGCCGGTCGCCAGGTGGAAGACAAACTCTGGGCACGCTTCCGTGCCGCCCAGGACACGTTCTTCGCTGCACGTGACGCGGCCAACGCCGAGCGCGATGTGGAGTTCAAGAGCAATCTCGAAGGCAAGCTTGGGTTGCTCACCGAGGCTGAGGCACTTCTGCCGGTGAAGGACCTTGAGTCCGCGAAGCAGGCGCTGCGGTCCATTCAGGAGCGCTGGGAGGAGATCGGCCACGTCCCGCGCACCGATAAGGCCCGGGTCGAAAAGCGACTACGCGCGGTGGAGGAGTCTGTCCGCTCGGCCGATCAGAAGCGGTGGGTGGCCACCGATCCCGAGCGCCTAGCGCGAGCATCCGATACCGCGGAGAAGTTCCGGGCCTCACTCGACAAGGCCGAGAAGGCCCTGGCGGAAGCCGTGGCGAGTGGCAACGCCCGCGCGGTCGCCAAGGCCGAGGACACGGTGGCGTCAACCCGTGCCCTTCTCGCCGCAGTCGAGGGCACGATGAGCGACTTCGGCAGCTGACGACTCGATTTCAGCTAGACCCGGTAGGCGTCGAAGACGCCGTCGACGTGCCGCACCGTCCTGAGCACCGATCCCAGATGTTTGGGATCGGCCATCTCAAAGGTGAATCGCGAGATGGCGACACGTTCGCGTGTGGTGGTGACGGAAGCGCTCAGAATGTTCACGTGCTGATCGGACAGCGCGCGTGTAACGTCCGAGAGTAGGCGGGCACGGTCGAGGGCCTCGACCTGGATATTGACGAGGAACACGCCGCCGCCCGACGGAGCCCACTCGACATCGACGAACCGCGATCCCGCGGCTTGCTGAGCTTCAAGGCCCGGCACATTGACGCAGGTACGCCGATGCACGGAGACACCGGCACCGCGCGTGACGAATCCCACGATGTCGTCTCCGGGGACGGGGGTGCAGCATCGGGCCAACTTGATCCACACATCGGTCGCGCCCTTGACGATGACACCCGGATCCCCCGAGGCCACCGATCGCCGCCCCGACGGCGTAAAGGCCTCCGCCGCATCATCAGCGGCCCCGTCGACGCCACCCGCCGCGTCGACCAACCGACGCACGATCGTCGACGCCGCAATGCGACCTTCGCCCACCGCCGCGTACAGGGCTGAGACATCCTGCTGGTGCAGATCGGCAGCGATCGTGTTCAACGACTGATTCGTCATCAGTCGTTGAAGCGGCAGCCCTTCTTTGCGCATGGCACGGACGATGGATTCCTTGCCCTGCTCGATGGCCTCATCGCGCCGCTCCTTGGAGAACCACGATTTGATCTTGTTGCGGGCGCGGGGTGACTTGACGAAGGTGAGCCAGTCCCGGCTGGGCCCAGCTCCTTCGGCCTTGGATGTGAAGACCTCAATCACATCCCCGTTGGTGAGTTCGGAATCCAGCGGCACCAACTTGCCGTTGACACGGGCACCCACGCACCGATGCCCCACCTCCGTGTGCACGCTATAGGCGAAGTCCACCGGGGTACTGCCCTGCGGAAGGGCCACGACATCGCCCTTGGGCGTGAAGACAAAGACCTCCGAGGATGACAGGTCGTAGCGCAGCCCATCGAGGAACTCGTCTGGGTCCTCGGTTTCTCGTTGCCACTCCAGCAATTGCCGAAGCCAGCCGAAGTCGTCAGGACCCTGCTTGCCACCGACATCGCGTTGCTTGTAGCGCCAGTGCGCCGCAACACCGAATTCGGCAGCACGATGCATGTCCCAGGTTCGAATCTGGAGTTCTACAGGCTTGCCCTCGGGGCCGATCACCGTCGTATGCAAAGACTGGTACATGTTGAACTTCGGCATCGCGATGAAGTCCTTGAAGCGACCGGGCACCGGGCTCCAGCGCGAGTGGATGATGCCCAGGACCGCATAGCAGTCCCGCACCGACTCCACCAGAATGCGCACACCGACCAAGTCATAAATGTCGGCAAAATCCCGGCCTCGCACGACCATCTTTTGGTACACGCTGTAGAGGTGCTTCGGTCGTCCCGTGACCGAGACTTTGATTCGCGCGGCACGAAGATCGGTTTCGATGTTGGTGATCACCTGGGTGAGGTACTGCTCCCGTGAGGGAGCCCGCTGACTGACGAGGCGCTCAATCTCTTCGAAAATCTTGGGATAGAGATTGGCGAACGCGAGATCTTCAAGTTCCCACTTCATCGTGTTCATGCCGAGCCGATGGGCAAGAGGCGCATAGATTTCGAGGGTTTCGCGCGCCTTCTTCTCCTGCTTCTCGGCAGGCATGAAGCCCAGCGTCCGCATGTTGTGCAAACGATCCGCCAACTTGATGACCAGCACACGAATGTCTCGCGCCATCGCCACGACCATCTTGCGCACGGTCTCGGCCGCTGACGTGTCGCCATACTTGACCTGGTCGAGTTTGGTCACGCCATCGACGAGGGCGGCGATCTCCTCGCCGAAGTCCTCCTTGACTTCCTCCAGCGTGTAGCCGGTGTCCTCGACGGTGTCATGCAGGAGCGCGGCCGCCAGGGTCGGGGCCGTCATGCCCAGCTCCGCAAGGATCGTGGCCACGGCCAAGGGGTGCGTGATGTAGGGGTCGCCAGACCGGCGCTTTTGATCGCGATGCAAGAAAGCGGCCGTCTCGTAGGCGCGCTGTATTTCACGGACATCGGACTTGGGATGGAACTGGCGCAGGGTCCGGATTAGCTCCTCGGTCTCGGGTGGCCCCGTACGCGAACCGGTAAAGCGCGCCAGGCGCGAACGGAATCCGCCCTGGGCGCTCTCACCCACGGGCAACGCCTCGCGCGAAACGTCCTGCGCCACTCACACCTCCCCGCCGGTTTGGCCAGTGTACGAGGTGCGCCGCCGCATGGCGGGTCTTAGCCTCGCCCGCGCTTGGATCGCGGACGCCGCTTCGGTTGCTGCCGCTCCCCCGGTGCCAAGGCGGTCGTCGATGCCACCCCGGCCTTGACCGCGGTGGTCTCGTCGCCTTCAGTGCCACCGCCACGCTTGGCCGCCGAGGAGCGACGCGCGGCCACGCGAGCGCTGACGGCCTTGATCTCGGGCTGGTGCTCCTTGAGCTGGGCGAGGAACGGCGTCGCAATGAAGATCGACGAGTAGGTGCCCGCCGCCATACCGATGAAGAGCGCGACAGCCAGGTCCAGCAGGGTTCCGGCGCCGAGGAGTCCGGCACCCACGATGATGATCGCGACGACGGGCAGCAGGGCGACGACCGAGGTGTTGATCGATCGCACCACCGTCTGGTTCACCGCGAGGTTGGCCGCCTCGCTGTAGGTCTGGACGGACTGACCGGTGATGCCCCGGGTATTTTCCTTGACCTTGTCGAAGACCACGACGGTGTCGTAGAGCGAGTAGCCGAGAATCGTCAGGACGCCGATTACCGTCGCCGGCGTGACCTCGAGGCCGGTCAGCGCGTAGATACCGACCGTGATGATCACGTCATGGAAGAGGGCGACAAGGGCCGCCAACGCCATGCGCCACTCGAAGTAGATCGAAAGGAAGACCACGACGAGGATGAGGAAGACGACCAGTGCCTGGAGCGCCTTGCCGGTGATCTCCGCACCCCAGGTGGGGCCCACCGACTGAACGGTCACATCGGTGGAGTTGATACCGCACGCTTCACCGAGGGCGGACGTGACGGCGAGGTTCTGCTCCTGTGAGAGCGGTTCGGTCTGAATCCGGATGATGTCCTGACCGGTCTGCGTGACGATCGGCTCACCACCGATGACGCTCTGGGTCGCCGTGCGGGCATCTTCCACCGAGCACGAGGACTGCGGAACCGTGAACACAGCGCCGCCGGTGAATTCGACGCCGAGGTTCAGGCCGCGGATACCGACCGCGGCGATCGCAATGAGCAGGATGATCCCGGACATGATGTACCAGGTACGACGGCGACCGACGAAGTCGACGGAGGTCTCCCCCGTGTAGAGGCGAGCACCGAGGCTGAGCTTGGCGGACATCAGGACTCCTCCCCTTCGTCATTACCAGCCGAGGCACCAACGGGCACCGATTTGTCCTTCGGTTCTTCCGGGGGCGGAGCAGCCGCGCCGCCGAGCCGGCGCGGGTCGAGTCCAGTGAGCCAACTTCCCTTCTGCATCCACTTCGTCCGCCCAAAGAGCACGACGGCTGGGTGGGTGAAGAGGAACGCGACGACGACGTCAACAATCGTCGTGAGTCCGAGGGCGAAAGCGAAGCCGCGGACGCTGCCAACGGAGAGGACGTACAGCACGATGGCGCCGAGGAGGGTGACGAAGTCAGCCGCCAGCAGGGTACGTCGCGCCCGGACCCAGCCAGCGTCCGTCGCCTGGCGCAGCGATGCCCCTTCACGAATCTCATCGCGGATACGCTCGAAATAGATGATGAAGGTGTCGGCCGTGATACCGATGGCGACGATGATGCCCGCGACACCGGCAAGGGTCAGCGTGAAGCCGATCGCGTTGCCGAGGGCGATGATGAGGAAGTAGAGCATGACGCCCGCGACACCGAGGCTGAGTGCCGCCGCGAGTCCCAGGGCTCGGTAGTACAGCAGCAGGTACACGATGACGAGGATGAGACCGAGCACGCCCGCGATAAGGCCCGCGCGGAGCTGATCGGAGCCCAGCGTCGGCGAGATGGTCGTGACCTCTTCGACGCTCAAGGTGACCGGAAGGGCACCGTAGCTCAGGATGTTGGCGAGGTCTTGTGCCTCCTGGGCGGTGAAGTTGCCTTCGATCTGCGCCTGACCGCCGAGAATCGGCTCGTTGAATCGAGGCGACGAGACGACAACACCGTCGAGCACGATGGCAAACGCATTACAGGGGCTGGCACCGCCCGGTGCGCAATCGGGCAGCGCGTAGAGCTCCTGGGACGCCTGCGAGAGGGCCGCGGCTCCCTCGCTATCGAACGTCAGGCTCACGACCCAGCCACCCACTCCGCCCTGGGCGATACCGGCGGAAGCATCGGTCACGTTGGTGCCCCGGATGAAGGCCGGCTGAAGTGAGTACTTGGCGGCGCCGTCCTGAGCACAGGTTCCGAGCCACAGGTCCGGGTCATCCGGGGTGCCGCCGCCCTGGTTGATCGGGTCAAGGCAGTTCAGTGCCGCGAGTTCCGCCTGGTATTCAGGGGTGTTGTCGTCGGCCTGGACAATGCGGGCTGAGGTGGCACCATCATTGGTGTCGGCGGCGGCGGTGTCATCGACCGTGGGGGTCGGCAGGTCGATACTCCACACGGGCCGGAAGTCCAGCAGCGCAGTGCGACCTACGAGTTCGACCAGGCGCTCCTGGCTGACATCCGGTACGGCAACCACAATGGCGGCGCCGTCCCCGGAGCCCTGCACGGTCACTTCGGCCTCAGCGACGCCAATGCCGTCGACGCGGGCTCGAATAATTTCGACCGTCTGCTGCAATTGCTGGTCGGTGATGGCCTGCCCCTCTTGCACGGGCTGCGGCTTGAGGATGACCTGGGTTCCACCGCGCAGATCGAGGCCAAGTCGAGGCGACGTGTTCTGACCGGGGAAGAACGCCCACACTCCAAGCGCGATGACGATCGCGACGAGCGCGATGAGCTGCCGTCCGACGTAGGACCTCACGCCCGTACGACTGCTTTGCTTCGGGGGCACCGCACCTTCCTCATTCTCACTAGGGCGCCCTCGCGGACGCTCGGCACACTTGCAGGGGTCCTCGGCGGACTAGGGCCGGTCGGAGTCGCTCTCGTCGATCGCCGTGGCATCCTCGGACGCCGGCGTTGGCTGTTCAGGCTCGACGACTCGACCAATGGCTGCCTTGACGACGCGGATCACGACTCCGGGCGCGATAGCGATCTCCGCGTCCTCGTCGCCCATTGACACGATGGTGCCGTAGACACCCGCGGTCGTCATGATCTCGGTGCCGGGCGCCAGTTGGGCCATCATCTCGGCCTGCTTCTTTTGCCGGGTACGCGCCGGTCGCATGATGAGCAGGTAGAAAACGACACCGATCAGGAGGATCGGCAGCAGCGTCATGACGTCCACAGAAGCACTCCCTGACCGGGGCCACGGCAGGACCCGTCTGTGTGAACGCGGACTTCGCGCTCAGGACGGCAAGCCTAACCCGTAGTCCCCCTGAGACTCACTCCGACTCGGCCGGAACCTCGTCCAGCGCCAAGTCCAGGGCTCCCTGGGCGCCTCCGGGCGCCAGCCCGAGGTGGGCCCAACCAGCAGGGGTAGCCACGCGACCCCGCGGCGTCCGCACGAGGAAACCACAGCGCACCAGGAAGGGCTCGGCCACCGTCTCGACCGTCTCCGCCTCCTCCCCCACGGCCACGGCGAGGGTCGTCAGCCCGACCGGCCCACCGTCGAAGCGCCGAATGATCGCGTCCAGCACCGCACGGTCCAGACGGTCCAGACCGAGGACATCGACCTCGTACAGGTCCAGGGCGGCGCGGGCCGTGCCGAGATCAACGCGCCCGTCCCCGTGAACCTCGGCCCAGTCACGAACGCGGCGCAGCAGGCGGTTGGCAATACGCGGCGTACCGCGGGATCGCCGGGCAATCTCCTCGGCGCCCTCCGTGTCTATGTCCACGGCGAGCAACCCGGCTGAACGGCGCAGGATGGTGAGAAGGTCGGCATCGTCGTAGTAGTCCAAGTGCGCCGTGAAGCCGAAGCGATCACGGAGCGGGCCCGGCAGGAGGCCGGCTCGCGTTGTTGCCCCCACCAGCGTGAAGGGTGCGATGTCGATCGGCAGTGCCGTGGCACCCGGCCCTTTGCCCACCATGATGTCGACGCGGAAGTCCTCCATGGCGAGGTAGAGCATCTCCTCCGCGGCGCGCGCCACGCGGTGGATTTCGTCGATGAACAGCACCTCACCCGGCTGCAACCCCGACAGCACCGCAGCAAGATCCCCCGCGTGCTGCAAGGCGGGGCCGGAGGTGATGCGCAACGGGGCGGCCATCTCGGACGCGATGATCGTCGCCAGGGTCGTCTTGCCAAGCCCGGGCGGGCCGGAAAGCAGGACGTGATCGGCGGGCCGGCCTCGGGCACTGGCGGCCTGGAGGACGACCTCAAGTTGAGCACGAACACGGGGCTGGCCGACGAACTCCTCAAGTCGCTCCGGACGCAGGGCGCCCTCTAGGGCTCGATCGTCGATGTCGGGGTAGGCGTCGACCAGGCGGTCATCGTCGTTCATCGCCGATCCAGACTGCGCAGGGCCGAACGCAGAAGCGCGGCGACGTCTGGGTCATCGCCGGCCTCCGGCGCAACGACGGCGACCGCCGCCTCGGCCTCACGGCGCGACCATCCCAGGGATTCAAGGCCCTCGCGGACCGTCTCTTGCCAGCCAGTTGCACCCACGGTTGACGAGCCATCAGCCGCCACCGGTGGCGCGAGGCGATCACGAAGCTCCAGCGCGAGGCGTTCGGCGCCCTTGCGACCGATGCCGGAAACCTTGGTGAGCGCAGCAATATCCTCGTGAGCGATAGCCCGCCGGATCTGCTCTGGGGTGAGCGTGGCGAGCATCGCCAGGGCGATCCGCGGACCGATGCCGCTGACGGTCTGCACCGCCTCGAAGATCTCTCGCTGTTCCACATCGTCGAAGCCGTAGAGGGTCAAAGACTCCTCGCGCACCACGAGTGACGTCTGGAGGGTGGCGACCTGTCCGGTGCGCAAACCGAGCGCGGTCTGCGGCGTACACATGACGATCATGCCGACCCCGCCGACCTCGAGAACCACCTCGGATGGGCCAGCGCGCAGGACGGTGCCCCGCAACGACGCAATCACCGCCCCGCCTCCACGTCTTCCTTGCGGTTCCGGCGGTTTTGTGGGCGATTTGCCAGCGGTAACTGCGAAGAAGACGACGACATGGCCGCGGCGATGCGGGCCTCGGCCCCGCCGCGCCAGATCTCGGTGATGGCAAGAGCGAGCGCGTCGGCCGCGTCTGGCGGCTTGACCGGCGCGGACAACCGCAAGAGTCGGGAGATCATCGCCGTGATCTGAGCCTTGTCCGCGCGGCCGCTGCCGGTGATCGCTGCCTTCACCTCGCTCGGCGTTCGCAGCGTGACCGGAATTCCCCGTCGTCCAGCGGCCAGGATCGCTACCGCACCCGCTTGGGCGGTCCCCATCACGGTGCGGACATTGTGTTGGCTGAAGACACGCTCCACCGCGAGGGCTTCGGGTTGGTACTGGTCGACCAGAGCCCCGATCTGCTCGTCGAGTGCGGTGAGCCGCGCGTCGAGGCGATCGGTGGCCGGGGTTCGGACCACGGTGACTCCGATGAGGGTCAGCGGCCGACCTGGGACGCCCTCAACGACCCCCACACCACACCGGGTGAGGCCCGGATCGACGCCCATGACGCGCAATCCCGCCTCCTTGCCTCCGCGGATCAGCTCCCCGTATATCGAGGATACGAACACCTGTGCGAAAGGCTACTGCCCCCGTCAGCCCGCCTCGCGCACCGCGCGCGCCTTCGGCGTGCCGTCCTGGGCTCCCGGCTCGACCAGTGGATCGGCCGCCCCGACCGGCTCGCCGGTCACCGTGGCAAAGCCCGAGCGCAGATCGGCAACGAGAGCGTCGAGGTCCGGGACGGCGCGCTCGTCGGCCGCCAGGCCGACAAACGCCGAACCGTCGTAGGTCACCATCGTGACGTTGGCGGCTGCGCCGATGGTCGCCACGAGCGGATACATCCCGACGATCCGCTCTCCGGCGACGTAGAGCGGGATGGGGGGTCCGGGCACATTGCTCGTCGTGACATCACTGGCCAGGGCCGCCTGCGCCAGAACCGGTACCGGAATGAGCCAACTCACCTCGGCGAGGGGATTGGCCAGGCGCAGCGCCGGCTCATCTCGCCAATGCTCGACCGCCTCATGCGCGGTGGCCATGCGCTCGTCGACGGAGAGGCCAGCCACGGGCAGAGCGAATCGGGCAATGGTGACCGCGTTGGCGGCCTGGCCCGACGTGTCGCCCGCATCACCACGAAGGCTGATCGGAACGTTGAAGCGCAACTCGTCAGCCACCATGCCGTGCCGCACGTGGTAGCGCTCGAAGCCGAGACCGACCGCCGCCATGAACGCGTCATTGACACTGCGGCCCCGGCTCTTCGCGGCACCGCGCAGCCCATTGAAGGGAAGGTCAAAGCCGGCAAAGCGGTACGTCGTCCCCCGCTGGGTGAGCAGCGGCGACAGCGGACCGTCCGGCATCGCGGTGAAGCGGCTCACGGACATGAGCGTCTCCGCCGCCGACTGCCAGGTGGATACCGGATCAGTCACGCTTCCCTTGGCGAAGTTGAGCAGGGTCTCGGCCGCCTGCTCGGCTGCGCCAATCCCCCGCCTCACGTTGTCAGCGATGTCCGCAAGGCTCACCTCATGTGCCGCGGCAAAGAGCGCGTCCGGAGCATCGGGCCCGGAATCCTCGTCAGGGTTGGGGTCGGCGCTGAGCTCCACGAGGTTCAGGCCGATGAGCACGGTCGCCTGGCCGTCAGCGATTGCGTGGTGCAACTTCAGGACCAGGGCGGAGCGCCCCCCCTCCAGACCTTCGATGAGGACGAGCTCCCACAGCGGGCGATCACGGTCGAAGTCCGTCAGGCTCATCCGACGCGCTTCGTTGAGCAATTCCGCCCACGATCCGTCGCCGGCCAAGCGCATTCGGCGAAGGTGTAGGTCGAGATCGAAGTCAGGATCCACCGCCATGCGCGGAGACGACACACCAAAGAGTCCGCGCAGCGGTCGTTGCCGCAGGACCGGAACGATGCGGGTAAGACGTTCCACCCGCGCCCGTAGCCGCTCCCATGAGGGGGCGCCATCCAGGAGCACGAGGGCCACCACGGTGGAGCGCAGGTGCGGATCGCTGGCTGCCGTCCGCCAGGTAGCGGCATCCCAGCCGGTCAGTTGCCTCCCGGTGGCGTCGGCCATGGTTCCTCCCAGGTCAATCGTCGAGGAGTGCGAGGACCTCATCGCTGACATCGACGTTGGTGTAGACGTTCTGGACATCATCGCTGTCTTCGAGTGCCTCGACGAGGCGGAAGACCTTGCGGGCGCCGTCAACGTCGACGGGGACTTGCACGCTCGCCACAAAACTTGACTCGGCCGAGTCGTAGTCGATCCCTGCGTCCTGCAGTGCCGTGCGAACCGCCACGACATCGCCGGCCTCGCTGAGGATTTCGAAAGACTCCCCGAGATCGTTCACCTCTTCGGCACCCGCCTCGAGCACCGCGTCGAGAATGGTGTCTTCATCCACTCCATCCGCTGCGGGGACCATGACGACACCCTTGCGACTGAAGAGGTACGACACCGAGCCTGGGTCGGCCATATTGCCGCCGTTGCGAGTCATGGCAACTCGCACTTCGGATGCTGCGCGGTTGCGGTTGTCGGTGAGACATTCGACGAGGACGGCGACACCATTCGGGCCGTAGCCCTCGTACATGATGGTCTGCCAGTCAGCGCCTCCGGACTCCGCTCCTGAGCCGCGCTTGACCGCGCGCTCAATGTTGTCGAGCGGCACCGAGCTCTTGCGCGCCTTTTGGATGGCGTCGTACAGGGTGGGATTGCCGGCCGGATCGCCTCCACCTTGACGGGCGGCGACCTCGATGTTCTTGATGAGCCGAGCGAAGAGCTTGCCGCGGCGCGCGTCGATAACGGCCTTCTTGTGCTTGGTCGTCGCCCACTTGGAGTGGCCGCTCATGACACCTGCCTCACGATCGAAAGGAACATCTCGTGGATCCGGTGATCGCCGGTGAGTTCCGGATGGAACGACGTGGCGAGCAACGCACCCTGTCTCACGGCCACGATGCTATCGACTGCGCCGCGCTCGATCCGGGCCAGCACGTCGACCTGCTCCCCCGCGGACTCGACCCAGGGAGCGCGAATGAACACCGCCGGGAAGTCCGGACCCTCGAGCCCCTGCACGGAAACGGAGGCTTCGAAGGAGTCCACCTGGCGTCCAAAGGCGTTCCGTCGCACCGTGACGGCAAGTCCACCGATGCCTTCATGATCGGGGCGGCCGTCCAGCACGTCATCAGCCAGCATGATCATGCCGGCGCAGGACCCGTACATGGGCATTCCGTCAGCCCGGGCCGCGCGCAGAGGCGCGAGAAGGCCGTCGCGGACGATCAACTTGGAGATCGTTGTCGACTCGCCGCCGGGAATCACCAGCCCCCGTACGGCCGCCAACTCGTCGGGGTCGCCCACGGGAACTGCTACCGCGCCCACATCGCTCAGGGCCCGCAGATGTTCGCGCACGTCTCCCTGGACGGCGAGAACGCCAATAGTGGGGCCCGTGGTCACCAGCCGCGGTCTTCGAGCCGGTGATGGACCGGAATGTCCGCGACGTTGATACCCACCATGGCTTCACCGAGGCCACGCGAGACCTTGGCCACGAGATCGGGGTTGTCGTAGTGGCGCGTGGCCTGAACGATCGCCTCGGCCCGCTTGACCGGGTCTCCGGACTTGAAGATGCCCGAGCCCACGAAGACACCCTCGGCACCGAGTTGCATCATCATCGCCGCATCGGCCGGCGTGGCGATGCCTCCGGCGGTGAAAAGCACCACCGGGAGCTTGCCGGCGCGGGCGACCTCAACCACCAGGTCGTACGGCGCTTGCAGTTCCTTGGCGGCGACGTAGAGCTCATCTTCGGGCATGGAGGACAGCCGACGCACCTCGTCGCGGATGCGCCGCATGTGAGTGACGGCGTTGGAGACATCACCGGTGCCCGCCTCGCCCTTGGACCGGATCATGGCCGCGCCCTCGGTGATCCGGCGCAGCGCTTCGCCGAGATTCGTGGCACCGCAGACGAAGGGCACCGTAAATCGCCACTTGTCGATGTGATTGGAGTAGTCCGCCGGTGTCAGCACCTCGGACTCGTCGATGTAGTCGACCCCCAGAGATTCCAAGACCTGCGCCTCGGCGAAGTGTCCGATGCGCGCCTTGGCCATGACGGGGATTGTGACCGTGTTGACGATTCCATCGATCATGTCGGGATCGGACATGCGCGCGACGCCACCCTGGGCCCGAATGTCGGCCGGAACGCGCTCCAGAGCCATGACGGCCACCGCGCCAGCATCCTCGGCGATCTTCGCCTGCTCGGGAGTGACGACATCCATGATGACGCCGCCCTTGAGCATCTCGGCCATTCCCCGCTTGACGCGAATGGTGCCGGTGGCAGGACTGGTGTGATCGGACACGATGACCTCTCAAGCAAGACGGGCCCGGACGGGATGTTGGCCTCATCGTAGTCGGGGGCCGCCGTCCCGGCGCGCCGCGGGGACAGCCCTAGAGGTGGAGCACCTCAGGAGGCCGCGATCACTTGACGACGGGCTTGCGCGCCTTGTCGAGCATGACGATCCACTCCTGGCCTATCGCAAACGGCATCGGGCTGCCATCCGGCAGCGTGAACGTAGTGCCGCTCGCCAGATCAGGACGCTCCCAGGTCACCGACCACAGCCGCCCATCCCGAAGAACGATGGCCGCTCCGCTGCCCACGGACTCCACGAAGGGTGTTCGGCCGCCGTACCGGTCACCGAATCCCGAATCCGATTGCGCCACCGACTGGATCACCGCGGTGGCGGCCCTCAGCGGACCGCCCTCGGTGGTGCGGGACTCCTCCCCATTGAGGCCCACGATGAAGTTGCCGGCGTCCGGGTCCCAGGTGAACGACACCTCCGAGGAGGGCCAGGTAGCGGTCACCTTGGTGACGGCCTTGCCTCCCGCCGGAGGCTCTTCCGAGAACACCAATCCGATGTCCTGTGCCTTGGCGGTATCCGGAGCTGCGGCGAGCAAGGCGACCGGATCGGCCATGTGGTCGACCGGCGCTGGACGGCCGGGATCGTTGCGGAACGCGTCGTAGATGCGCTCTGCGGACACGTCGTAAAGATTCGCCTGTGCGATGTAGGGCTTGAGTTTGGACTGCATGCCGGAGTTGCTAAAGGCAATGCGACCAAACTGAGCGAGGATGTCAATGTCACTGATGCGCGCCGAACGCACCGGCCCGATCTCCGGCGGAAGTGTGGAGTTGAAGATCGCCATCAAGCGCGTGAGATCCCACTCCACCTCCTCCACGTAGATGAGGTCCGCCGACTGCAGCCCCGCATGGGGCTGGGCCGCTCGCGTGTTGTCGACCTTGATGGCCAACACCGGCTTGCCGGCTCCACCGGGGAGACCGGAGAACGGCGAGGCCCCGGCAGGAATGCCGTACGGCGACGTCGACTGCGTCGGCAGGGGCATCGGGGATGGCGTGGGCGTCGCGGAGGCAGACGGCGTCGGCGTTGCTGACGCGCTGGTCGCGACGGGGGCCGCATCCCCGCCGGAGCAGGCGGCCGACACGAGCGCGGCGGACACGAGCGCGGCGGTCAGGAGAACCGGACGAGCAAGGGGGACGCGGCTGGGCATCCATACACGGTACGTCGCCAGGGCCTAGCGATCAGTGAGCGCGCTCGGCGGCGTGTCGTCCATTTCCATCGTGTGCGGCCAAGGCGTGTGCCCGGCGAGCCTGAACCACCGGACCGCCCGGTGTCGGCGCACCTGTCGGCAGGCGCGCACCGCATCGTTGTGGAACCGCCGCGACAGTTGGACCCGGGTGCAGGTGCTGGACAGTTCGTCCAGCATCGCGCAAGCCTCTGGGGAGTGCCGCAATTCCGCCACTTCGGCCTCGTCTGGCAGGACCTCCATCAACACCCGCGTCAGGTCGCTCTCCGCCAGCCCTCGCGCCACCGGGTCGGTCACATCGACCGCGCGGGCCGCGTGGGCACTGGCCGCCAGAACCACGGTCGTCGCCGGGTCGAACAGTCCCGACGACGCCAGATCCGAGGTCAGTGCGGACCGGCGGAGCAGCTGCACATCGAGCGCATGGCTCGCCGCATCGATTCGCCGGTGCAGGGCGTCGAGACGACCCGCCGTCATGCTGAGGTAGAGCGCCACGAGCACCACCCCGGACACGATGATCACGACCCACCACCAACTCATCGGCTCACCCTGACCATTACGGCGCCTCCCGACGGCGACCGGCCCAGCGCCCGACGATCTGGCCCCGTAGATCCTCCGTGACCGGCCCTTGACCCGCGGTCACGCTCGCGTAGACATCGAGGATGTCACGAGCCACGCGCGGCCAGTCGTACAGTTCGGCACGCTGCCGACCGATGTCCCGCAGTTGCGCTCGCTCGGCAGGATCGTCAATCAGGTCGATAATCGCGTGGGCGAGGGCTGAGGCGTCACCGACTGGGAACAAGCGACCGGCGCGTCCGTTGTCGAGCACACGGTCAAAGGCCTCGAGATCGCTCGCCACCACAGGCGCCCCGGCCGCCATGGCTTCGAGAAGCACGATGCCGAAGGACTCACCACCGGTATTGGGCGCCACGTACAGGTCGGCGCTGGCCAAGGCCCGCGCCTTCTCGTCTTCGCTGACTCGGCCGAGGCAGACGATTCCCTCGCGAACGGCAGCTGGCACCCCGGCAAGGACCTCATCGGGATCGCCTGGGCCCACCAGGATGAGCGTGACCTTGGGGATGCGCTGACGGACCTCGGCGAATGCCGTGAGCAGGATGGGCAGTCCCTTGCGTGGTTCGTCCATGCGTCCCAGGAACATGACACTGGGACCGGCCCAGCGCCGCAACGGGGCCGCTTCCCGGAAGGTGTCCACCCGAACGCCGTTGGGGATGAGAACCGCGTCGGCGCCGAGGTGATCAACGATGGTGCGGCGAGCATGCTCACTCACCGCGATGATCGCGTTGATTTTCTCCAGTGCCGTTTGTGCGACGTAGTAGCCGGTCGCCAATGCCCGCGAGCGTTCGATGGATGAGTGCACGGTCGCCACGATGGGACCTCGCGCAGCCCAACACGCGAGAACTCCGAGCGAGGGCGCGAGGGGCTCGTGGACATGAAGCACATCGAAATCACCCTCCCGAATCCACCGACGTACGCGCGCGGTGGCCTTCACTCCCATGGTGAGGCGAGCAACCGATCCGTTGTATGGCACCGCACGGGGGCGGCCGCCATCCACGGCATACGGAGGAAGATGAGTCGGATCCTCCACCGGCGTCAGCACGCTGACGTCGTGGCCCCCAGCGATCAGGGTCTCGGCCTGATCGCGTACGTGGGCTTGGACGCCGCCCGGCGAGTCCCAGGAGTAGGGGCACACGATGCCGATCTTCAACGTCACGCTCCGTCAAGATCCGCGTGCCATAGACGCTGCATCATGTGCCAGTCCTCCGGGTGACGGGCAACGTCCACAGCGAAGGCATCCGCCACGGACTGCGTCATCGCCGCTATCCGCTCGCCGCGGTCTTCGATCGGAGGGGCCTCGATGGGCTCGCCAATACGCGCCACCGTCCGGTCACCGTCGAACCACAGCGTCGCCGGGATGAGCGGCGCTCCGGTCAGTTGCGACAGCACCGCCGGTCCCCCCGGCATTGAGGCCCGTTCGCCGAAGAAGTCCACCGGGACTCCCGTGTGGGCGAGATCGCGGTCGGCCAACAGGGGGACGAGTCGTCCCTCGCGCAACCGCCGCGTCAGGACTCGCAGGACATCGCTGTCACCCAGGGCGAGGATCTCCATGCCGAGGGACTCGCGATAGGCGACGAAGCGGTCGTACAGGCTCTCGGGCTTCAGGCGTTCGGCCACGGTGACAAGGCCCCCGTAGCGATGGCAGCCCCATGCACCGGCGAGATCCCAGTTGCCCGAATGGGTGAGGGCAAGCACCGCACCGTTTCCGGCGTTCATCGCCGCATCGAGTCGATCAAGACCTTCGACGACCTCGAAGGTCTCGTCCACGCGCTGCTGGCTCCACTCAGGCAACCGAAACGCTTCGCTCCAGTAGCGCATGTAGCGGCGGACGCCCTCCTGGGCGATGACGTCGAGTTCGGGCAGTCGCTCGGGCGGGACGACACGGGAGAGATTGGCGGTGAGTTGCCGAACGCTGGGTCCCTGTCGACGCCACGTGCGGTCCGCAGCCAGACGAAAGGCGCGTTCGACTACGCGATCGGGTAGCGCCCGCGCCGCCGACCACCCGACACCGAACCCCAGGTCGGTGGCACGATCGGCAAGCGTGAGGTCGCGGGACTTTGTCACGGGCGGTCCTGCGGAGTCTGCGGACGCAACTGGCGGCGAACCACCACGATGCGCTGCACCACAGTGATCACGCTGACGACAGCAAGCAGCACGAGGGCTCCCGGCAGCACATACGGCACACCGAACCCGGCAATGAACGCGGCGAGCAGCACCACGATGAGCCGCTCGGCCCGCTCGGCGATGCCCACGTTGGCCGTGGCGCCCACCGCCTCGGCCCGTGCCTTCGCATACGAGATGACCTGGCCGCCCACGAGACACGTGAGAGCGGCGGCCGTGACCCACGGCTCGGCGTACGCGGCCGACCACAGGACCAGGGCCCCGAAGACGCAGCCATCGGCCACCCGGTCCAACGTGGCATCGAGGAAGTTCCCCCACGGGCCGGCTCGGCCGGACAGTCTCGCCATCGTCCCGTCGAGGAGATCGGCAATGACCGACGCCGCGATGATGAGTACGCCGGGGATGAAGTCGCCACGGGGGAAGAACACCAGCGCCGCCGTGCAGGTGATGAGCGTCCCGACCACGGTGACAGCGTCGGGCGACACGTGAAGTTTGAGCAGTCCGCGGGCAAGGGGCTCCAGGACGAAGGTCGAAACCTTGCGAGCCGCCGGGTTGTTGAGCACCGCATCTCCTCGCCTGGACCGGACCCCCGGCCTCGAGGCGCTCCGGCGACCGGGTTGTGCCCACCGATGCTACGGCCTCCATGGACCAGGTGACGGAGGTCCCTTGCGTCCGGCGAGGCGCACGGGAAAGGTGGAGACCGACAGTTTGTGAGTAGAACGTCTGACGTGGAGGCCCGATGCCCGAGTCCGCCCCTCTTGATCCCTCCCGAATCCGCAACGTCGTCCTCGTGGGCCCGAGTCACAGTGGCAAGACCATGCTGATCGAGAGCCTGGCCCTCATCACCGGAGCGGTGAATAGGGCCGGCACCATCGAAGCGGGCAGCACCCTGTCCGACACCGACGAGGCCGAGCACCGTCAAGGTCGCTCGGTCTCCTTGAGTCTGGTGCCATTGGAATGGCAGGGCGTTCGCGTCAACCTTCTCGACACTCCCGGCTACGCAGATTTCGTCGGCGAGGTCCGGGCCGGACTTCGGGCTGCCGACGCAGCACTGTTCGTCGTGTCCGCGGTGGACGGCGTCGACGCGGCGACAAGTTTGCTCTGGGATGAATGCGCCGCGGTCGGCATGCCGCGCGCCGTGGTCATCACCAAGACTGACAACGCCCGAGCCGATACCGAAGGCGTTCTCGAGAGGTGTCACGAACTCTTCGGCGAGGGGCAGGGAGTGCTACCGCTCTACCTGCCGCTGCACGCCGATGACGGACAGGTCGCTGGACTGATCGGCCTGCTATCGCAGCGCATTTATGACTACTCCGACGGTCAACGGATGGAGCGTGACCCGGACCCGCAGCACGTGGACCTCATCGACGATGCCCGCGTCGCGCTCATCGAAGCCATCATCACCGAGTCCGAGGATGAGACGCTCATGGAGCGCTTCCTCGCCGGCGAGGACGTGGCCTTCGACACTCTCGTGAGCGATCTGGAAACCGCGGTCGCTCGCGGACATTTCTTCCCTGCACTCCTCACCGCATCCGCACCCACCGGTTTCGGCATGGAAGAGGTCTTGGAGATTCTGGTACGCGGATTCCCGTCCCCGCTCGAGCATGAGCCGCCCGCGGTGACGGCCCCCGACGGCAGTCCCCGCGAACCACTTCAGTGCGATTCCGCCGGCCCTCTTTGCGCCGAGGTGGTCAAGACCTGGTCGGACTCCTACGCCGGGCGGCAGTCACTGGTCCGCGTCTTTTCCGGGACATTGCGTGCCGACAGCACCCTGCACGTCTCCGGACACTTCCTCACCGATCGCGGACATGAGGATCACGATGTCGACGAGAAGGGAGGCTCGATCTCCCTGCCCCTCGGTCGTCAGGTGAACGCCGTGGAGGAACTCCGGGCCGGGGAGATCGGCGTGGTCGCGCGGGTCGCGCACGCGGAGACCGGCGACACCCTGTCGGCACCGGAGAATCCCCTGCTCATCGAACCCTGGGTGATGCCCGATCCTCTCTTGCCCGTTGCCATCACGGCCCACTCGAACGCTGATGAGGACAAGCTCACCGCTGCCCTGGGTCGACTGGTGGCTGAGGATCCAACGATGCGCCTGGAGCAAAATCCCGACACGGGCCAAATCATCCTGTGGTGCATGGGTGAGGCCCACGTCGACGTGCTCCTCGATCGGCTCAAGACACGCTACGGAGTCAGCGTCGACAGTGAGCCGCTACGAGTTTCGCTGCGTGAGACCTTCGCCAAGCCCGCCAAGGGCCACGGCCGATTGGTCAAGCAGTCGGGCGGTCACGGACAGTTCGCGGTGTGTGACATCGAGGTCGAGCCGCTGCCCGCGGGAACGGGATTCGAGTTCGTGGACAAGATCACCGGCGGTGTCATCCCCAAGACGTACGTCGCGTCCGTCGAGAAGGGGGTTCGAGCCCAGATGGCCAAGGGCGTGGCCGCCGGGTACCCCCTTGCCGACATCCGCGTGACGCTTCTCGACGGCAAGACCCACTCGGTGGATTCCTCGGACATGGCCTTTCAGACGGCGGGCGGCATGGCCCTCAAGGACGCCGCGGATGCCAGTGAGATCACCCTGCTGGAACCGGTTGATGAGGTCCTCGTGCTCGTCCCCGATGACTACGTCGGCGCGGTGATGTCGGACCTCTCCGGCCGACGGGGTCGTGTGACCGGCAGCGAGGGGGCCGGGGCGGGCCGCACCAAGATCCTCGCCGAGGTTCCGGGGCTTGAGCTGACCCGCTACGCCATCGATCTGCGGAGTCTGGCGCATGGGACGGCCTCGTTCACGCGCCGCTACTCGCGCCACGAACCGATGCCGCAGAACATCGCCGCGGGACTCACCGCCGAGTAGCTCCCGCCCCGAAGTCCGACCGTTGTGGTGGGTTTCACCACGTGGGAACCCACCACAACGGTCGGAAACCGGAGGGGTTCAGGCGATGGTGGGCCAGGGTTCCGCCGGACGTCCGGTCTCCTCAGCACCGAGGTCGGCGTCGGCGCCACCGGAGTGGCGCAGTACCCACTCCTGCGCCTCCAACGGCAGGTAGCGGTGCTCCGCGCCGCGGATGATCATGACGTCGCCGGCGATGACCTCCACCGACGCCACTCCCTCGGGCAGTTGAACCTGCAGCAGGCCGCGCCCCCGACGGGCGAAGTGGATCTCATGTCGGGCATTCACATGCCAGGCGCCCATCCCGGCGAACTCGTCACCCGGTGACGGCGGTTCGGCGACGACCACCGCGCGAATCTGCCGCTCGTCTGGACCGAGGTGTGCTTCGAGCAAGGCGACGGGGGTGTCATCGCCCGGGGCGTGCACGAAGTGCACGCCCACGGCGGCGAGTTCGGCTTCAAGATCTATTCCACCGGGTCCGCTGATGATGGCCATGAGTCCTCCGAGGGTTGGTGCTCCGTCCTCACGCTACTCGGTTTGCGACCACGCCTCGGCGAGAATGTCGCGCGTCTCTTCGAGGATCTGCGGCATCGTCTTGGTGTGGCCGATGACGGGCAGGAAATTGGTATCCCCGCCCCACCGCGGTACGACGTGCTGGTGCAGATGTCCGGCGATGCCCGCGCCCCCGACCTTGCCCTGGTTCATCCCGATGTTGAAGCCCTGGGCGCGCGTGGCCTTTCGCAGGGCCCGCATCGCGTGTTGCGTAAGTTGCCCAAACTCGAGGACCTCGGCGTCGTCTAGGTCGCTGTAATCCGGGATATGGCGGTAGGGACACACCAGCAGGTGCCCGGAGTTATATGGGTAGAGGTTGAGAACCACGTAAGCGAGATCACCGCGCGCGACGATGAGATCAGCCTCGTCCGACCCAGCGGGCGCGCGGCAGAAGGGGCACTCCTCCCCCGGTCCATCGTGAGCGGGGCGCGACTCTCCCTTGAGGTACGGCTGACGGTGCGGAGTCCACAATCGCTGCCAGCGGTCGGGCAGACCGCCGTGGTCAAGCACCGCGTCGTCGGTCATGCCGGAGCAGACTCGACCTGGATGCGATTACGCACGGCGGACACGATGTCGGAAATCGCCTCATCCACGGGCACGCCGTTGCGCTGACTGCCGTCGCGGTAGCGGAAGGACACAGCCCCGTTGGCGACGTCCTCGTCCCCGGCAATGAGCATGAAGGGGACCTTGGACTTCTGCGCTGTACGAATCTTCTTCTGCATGCGGTCGTCGGAGGTGTCCACCTCGACCCGAATTCCCTCCGCCTTGAGCCGCTTCGCCACGTCGTACAAGTAGTCGTTGTGGTCATCAGTGATGGGGATCCCGATCACCTGGACCGGCGCGAGCCAGGGCGGGAACGCGCCCGCGTAGTGCTCGAGCAACACCGCGAAGAACCGCTCGATGGATCCGAAGAGGGCGCGATGGATCATTACCGGGCGCTGACGGGTTCCGTCGGCAGCCTGGTACTCAAGGTCGAAGCGCTCCGGCAGGTTGAAATCGAGTTGGATCGTCGACATCTGCCAGGTCCGTCCGATCGCATCCTTGGCCTGCACGGAGATCTTGGGCCCATAGAACGCCGCGCCACCCTCATCGAGGACAAGGTCAAGTCCCTGCTTCTCAGCCGCCTCGCGGAGAACCTCGGTCGCCTCGACCCACACCTCATCGGAGCCCACCGACTTCTCCGGGTCGCGCGTCGACAGTTCCAGGTAGAAATCCTCGAGGCCATAGTCGCGCAGCAGGTCGAGGACGAACGTCAGCAGCTTGTCGAGTTCGTCGGCCATCTGCTCGCGGGTGCAATAAATGTGTGCATCGTCCTGCGTGAAACCACGTGCGCGTGTCATGCCTTGCACGACACCGGACTTCTCATAGCGATAGACGGTGCCGAACTCGAAGAGACGCAGCGGTAGTTCGCGATAAGAGCGGCCACGGGCATCGAAGACGAGGTTGTGCATCGGACAGTTCATCGGTTTGAGGTAGTAGTCCACGCCCTGTCGGCGCACGTGGCCATCCTCATCGATATCCGAATCGAGTTGCATGGGCGGATACATGCCCTCGGCGTACCAGTCCAGATGCCCGGACTTCTCAAACAGCGCCCCCTTGGTGATGTGCGGCGTGTTGACGAATTCGTAGTCGGCTTCCTCGTGGCGCTTGCGGGAGTAGTCCTCCATCACGCGTCGGACCACACCACCCTTCGGGTGAAAGACCGCGAGCCCCGAGCCGATCTCGTCGGGAAAACTGAACAGGTCGAGCTCGGCGCCGAGCTTGCGATGATCGCGCTTCTCCGCCTCCTCAAGGAAGGTCAGGTAGGCGTGCAGTTGCTCCTTGTCCGGCCAGGCGGTGCCGTAGATTCGCTGGAGTTGCTCGTTGGCCTGATCGCCCAACCAGTACGCCGCCGCGGTACGCATGAGCTTGAAGGCGTTGGGGACGATGTAGCGGGTGTCCGGCACGTGCGGGCCGCGGCAGAGGTCTCCCCAGCAGGTGGACCCGTCCTTCGCCTGGATGTTGTCGTAGATGGTGAGTTCGGACCCGCCCACTTCCATGACATCGGCGCCCCCTTCGCTGCCGATGAGTCGGAGTTTGAAAGGCTCGCCGGCGAGCTCATGGCGAGCCTCGGATTCGGTGACCACACGCCGAGCGAATCGCTGACCCGACTTCACGATCTGCTGCATGCGCTTCTCGAGGACCTTCAGGTCCTCGGGTGTGAAGGGATGCTCGACGCTGAAGTCGTAGTAGAACCCGTCCTTGACGGGTGGGCCGATGCCCAACTTGGCTTCGGGGAAAGTGTCCTGAACCGCCTGCGCGAGGACGTGAGCCGTGGAGTGCCGCAAGACGGCAAGGCCCTCGGGGGACTCGACCGAGACAGCCTCGACGGTGTCCCCATCGGCGAGGTCGGTCGCGAGATCCCGCAGCTCACCGTTGATGCGGGCGACGACGACGCTGCGATCACCACCGACGAGGTCCATCGCCGTCGTGCCGACGGCAACCGAGGCTTGCTCGGCTCCGGCAGCGGTGACGAGGGTGACAGACAACTCGGGCACGGCGTACTCCTTTGTACGTAGACCCCCGATGCTACCGAGCGCACGCGTCCCACCCGTCTCCGCTCGCCACCTGACGGGTCGTGGGGGTGCCTTGGATCCGCGCAGGACGGCGGCTCTCTGGATGATCACGGGGGAAGAACTGGTGGGCGATACTGGGTTCGAACCAGTGACCCCTCGCGTGTGAAGCGAGTGCTCTACCACTGAGCTAATCGCCCGGCGGCGCTGCGGCGCCGGTATTCCGGACCGCGAGACTACCGCACGCTCGCCTGTCCGGAGGAGCCCAGGGAGACCTTCGGTCAGGGATCGAGGTCGAGCGCACTGCGGCGCTGGAACTCCTCGCGCACCGCTCGCGTCACGGAGCCCGGAGCGCCGAACGCCTGGTCGTCAATCCGATGAACGGGCTGAACATCGCGCGTCGAGGAAGTGATGAAGACCTCCTCGGCGTCGTGCAGCGCCGACATCGGGATGTCGGCTTCCGTTGCCTCGGACCACTCCAGGACGAGAGCGCGTGTCACTCCCGGCAGGCAGCCCGTGTTCAGCGCGGGTGTCAGCAACTCTCCATCGATCACAAGAAAGACATTGGATCCGGTCCCCTCACACAGCCGCCCTTGCGTATCCGGCATCAGTGCCTCTCCGGCACCGTGCTCGTGGGCGCGGGCCAGCGCGAGGACATTTTCGGCGTACGACGTCGACTTCACCCCGGCGAGTGGGCTGCGTTCATTGCGGGGCCACGGGACGGTCACCACCGCCGCGGAGTCCGGCCACGGCGTCATCGCGGATACGGCGATGACCAGGGTGGGTCCCGCCTCGCCACGGTCACTTCCGAGGGCGGCCACGCCCGCGGTGTACGTGATCCGCAGTCGCCCGAGCGAGCCCAGAAGAGGGGCATTGGCACTCACCGTTTCCTCCACGGCCGACCCGACGACATGGGGGTCCGGCTCTGGCAGCCCCATCGCGGCCGCACTGCGTGTGAGACGCTCGAGGTGTCGCCGGAGGGCAAAGACCTGGCCATCGACAACCTTCAGCGTTTCGAACACTCCATCGGCGACCGTGAAGCCGTGGTCGAGGACAGAGACGCGGGCATCCTCGCTGTCGACGAGCCCGCCAGAGTGGGAAACCCAGAACCTCATGACGTCACTTCCTTCCCTGTCCTGACGGCCGAGACTGCTGGGGCGTCATTGCTCGCCTCGACGGGCGGCCAGACTCCGCCAGCGACCTCAATGAGCCGGCGAGCCTTGAGTTCGGTCTCGGCCCACTCGCGCGCTGGATCGGACCCCCACGTGATCCCGGCTCCAGTACCGAACTTCAGCAATCCGTCCGACTTCCAGAATGTCCGGATGGCGACCGCCAGTTCAGCGGTCCGCTGATCTGCGTCGATCCACCCGACGGCACCGCAGTAGATCTCGCGTGGTGTCGCTTCGACCTGTTGAATCAAATCCAGGGCGGCCAGTTTGGGTGCACCGGTAACCGATCCCGGTGGGAAGGTCGCGGCCACGATGTCGGGCCACCCCACGTCGGGGTCGAGATGACCACGAACCCGCGACACCAGATGAACCAACCCCGGATGCTCCTCGATCTGCAAGAGCCCCGGAACCGACACCGACCCCGTTGCGCACACACGCGACAAGTCGTTGCGCACGAGATCGACGATCATGACGTTTTCGGCTTCGTCCTTGCTGCTCAGATCCGTGCGCACCCGCCCCGTCCCCTTGATCGGGCCCGACTCGACAACGTCGCCGGAACGACGGAGGTACAGCTCGGGAGAGGCCGTCGCTACTTCGACGACGCCGGGGATCGACACCATCCCGGCATACGGCGCAGGGTTGCCTGCGCGCAGGAGGGCGTGGAGCCCGCCCATGTCTGCCCGCGCTGGCTCCGGCAGTGGCGCGCTGAGCACGCGGCACACATTCGCCTGATAAACCCCACCCTCGGCGATGACCTCACGTACCCGCTCGACTCCGCGGATATACGACGTCTCATCGGCCGACGATGACCAGTGGCGAGGCCCCAACCACGGCCCGGCGAATTCACCCGGTCCGGACGGGTGCCACTCGGCAAACCGAGCCAGGACCGGTGATCCGGCATACGGAAGAACCACCGCCCACCTGCCACCCGCATCGAGAACGGCCGGATCATCGCTCACCTCGACGAGATCGGAACCGAGCAGCCCACCGAGATGGGCGATCGGAGTGCCTCGGTGCGCCATGACCCCATCCTGTCGCGTTCGGGCCCTGTGTTGATGGCACTCTGACGAGTCG
>Ga0222715_10001224_pt1 | contig 24804 bp, 44 predicted proteins | sample C33_9DmetaG_FD_165056 | JGI IMG/M metagenome (GOLD analysis project Ga0222715, IMG submission 165056) | Estuarine water microbial communities from San Francisco Bay, California, United States - C33_9D | ecosystem: Environmental > Aquatic > Marine > Unclassified | place: USA: California...
TAGATTTATTTGATGTGTAAGTAACAGTTCCGTTATTAGTTAAAGCTTCATCAAAGAGATCATTTTTTGACATTACATTTGTACTATCAAAAATAGTAAATGGCTCGGATACTCTTAGTCTGCCAAACGCATCATAAGCGTTTGAGCCATCTCCACCACCAATAACGGTTGGTTCTACGTTGACATTATTACAACTCATCGACTAAAGTACCATGCCTCTGCTTCGGATTTGTTTTCAGAGTCTACTGGATAAGTAGAGTTTAATTGTTGTATAAGCGATTCCAAGATACGAATAAGTTCAAAGAAGTTACGAGGCTGATATTCTTGTCCTGGATCAGGAAATCTATTTAGGGTTATTTTGGCCATTATTGAGGTATACCACTTTTTATATGCAATTTAAATTCCTTTTCTTCTTCTTCAAAAACAGAGTCTTGAAGAGTATAATACATATATTTACCTGTTTCATTAACAAGTGTGGCTTCTTTTTGTAATTCAATATACTGAACTACCCATTCATTTGGGTGTTTAATTATTAAATAGATAAAACCAGGAGATAAAGTAACAGATGTCTTAGGAGCCATTCGCACATATTTTTTATCCTCATAACAAACATCCACTCCTTCTATATTTGTCTTTGTGTAGTTTTTGCTTTTAAAGTAATTTAATTGAGCGAGTACATCAGCACTCATGAAAAGGTATATACCAAAACAACTCTTATTCCCTTTTTAGGGTAATAATGACAATGAGGGGAGGAGTCAAAACAAATACCCCTATATTGTTCAGGTGGAATTTCTTCTATAATACTTTTACCTTTTCCATCAAATATAACAGTTTTAGAATCTTTATCATCACAATCATTCAGATATATTAAAAGCTGTTTATGTTCAAATTCATGGTCTCGATGAATAGGGCATGCTATAGCATTGTTTTTAAAAGTAAGATTCACACTGCAACGATGTATTTGACTATGTTGAATATTATTTTTGTTTGTAAACAACTCAAAAATTTTTAAAAATTGTGGGTAAAAAGTGGAAACAACTCTGCTTGTATTTTCATTATCATCTTCTGGTCTAGATACTACAAGATGATGTAAAAAAGAAATAGGTACAATATCATCTCCAGTTGTATGGCCTTGAATATAAAAAGGAAAATCATTCCCTAGTATTTGTTTATCTATAAATAACTTACTTTCTTCGTCTAAAAAATTGTTATCAATTATCATTAAAAAATATTTTTATCTCCTTCCATCAGGTTGTACTTCAAAACGAAGTGTACCTAATCTCCATGCAGTTCCTGTTGTATTAGAAACTAAGTTTGCAGTAAATGCTCTGCCTCTTCCTCGTAAATCTACTTTGTTTGTTGTAGAGGTAAAGCTAGTTGATTTTGATACCGGTGTTGTATCATTGGGGTATCTCATAAATTCAAAGTCTAAATTTAATACACCACTTTGATTCTGAACGTCAGGAATAAGTCTAGATACAAAAGCAAACTCATCACCTTGAGCAATCTGTACATCACCAGATTTAAGGTAAGCAGTCATGGCTTGTCCATCAGCATCGGTTCCTTGTTCTTGTAAATAAACTGTCGATGCACCATTGGTTAATCCTAAAATTGTTTCATTGTTTGCAGTTGCAGTAGAGTCGTAATAAGTAGCAATTGGATTATTAAATACTTCTCTATCAATCCAAGATGTTCTTCTTAAAGTTCCTGTCCACCATGTACCTTCATTATAGTTGTAAGCTACCACTGCATTAATTTGATCTGAGCCTGTTCTAGCATAGAACCATAAGACTTCGTTAAATTCACCATTATGCCCTGTAAAAGTATTCTCAGAAGCTGTTTGATTTAAGTTACTAAAGACAAACTGTTCTACTGTACAAGGTATTTTTTTAACCGAACCATCGAATAGATAGAAAGAGTCTTGTGACATCCAATAAGACACACCATTCAAATCGACTGCACCATGTTGTCCTATAATTCCACAGTTTTGACCTAATTGTCGTAGACCAAAAGTAAAAGGAGGACCGATGTATTGTAATGACTGTAGTGAAGTATCTGTCCAAACTAATATCTGACCTCTGGAGCGTTCGGCGGCAATGATCCGTGATCCGTCAGTAATGCGCAGTGAACCAGCAGTATTAATCGCAGTTGGATTGTATTCGTTTATATTCTCTTGGTCTGAGAATCTTAAATATAAATCATCTTGTGTAGCAGGATTACCAATGGTTGTTTCGGTACCTAATAAAATTAAATGTCTATCAGGTGTAGAAATTAAACTTAAACGAGAAGCAGTCGGTGCGTTAGCCACCGCAGTTGCTCTTGTAGATACACCAGCAGAAGTGTCCCAAATATAAGTACCACCATTTAAAACTGTAGCAATTAAGTCCTCTCCATAATTGTCCAGTGACCATTGACGAGCTTCTAGTGTTACATTAGAAGATGTTGAAGGATCTCCCCAGCCACCAGATCCCCATGTATCTGTACCAAAGCCATAAGCAGGAACAGAAAACTCAGGACCAATTTGTATTTGATAAGCTGCATTACCTGTTCCCCCACCTCCAGCAGTTGATCCTGAAGCAGTGGAAGTATGAGTAACTGTATAAGCAGAAGTATTAACTACTTCTGTAATCTCAAATTCTTGATTCATATCTAAACCATCAATAGTTGAGAATGAATCAAAGGTAACAAAATCTCCTGTCGATGCACCATGACCAGAATCAGTTACTAAAACTGTTGCAGTGCCATTGGTTGTAAAAGGATCGGTAAGAGCTTCTGTTGCTCTAATAGGTGTAATGTCTGTGACTAAGCCTTCTGAATAAACATAAAGCTTTCGATCTGTTCCTAGTGCGTCATAGCGTGTGCCATCTAAAGATACCCAAGCGTGTTGATCTCTGACCACACCAACAAGGGTAGTGGAGACGAACTTCTCCCATCCTTTAATTTTCTGTGGCAATCCTTGAAAGAAGCGTACATTGTCCGAGTCTACCCATTTGCCTTCGCCTGTGTAGTCGGTTACTTCTTTATTGATGCCTGGTGCTGGTCTAAAATTGGTTAGTGGCATGGGGATAATATATATCTTATATTTCAGTTAGTCTAAATATTTTTAGTGTATCTTTTAAAAGGGCATTTTTTGGCTTTTACCATACGATTTATGAAATAACTAGAAGTCTGCTTCCCTAATTCATAAAATTCTTTTTTAGAAATTAAATGATGTTTAAGACTTATATTTTTATCAGATAAAGGAATAAAATGAACTAAGGGTTTGTGAGCAGGTAATAATAAATCTATATCTTCCTTTAATGAAAAAAAGCCATTAATATGCGTTGAATTATTTTGTTTAAAGCTAGTAATTCCTTGCATTATTTTATAATCATAAATAAGGCTGTCCCAAGAAAAATCAATACATAAAAACTGCATTCCTGTTTTTTCTTTAATCATCCAAGGAGATATTATTTTAAAGTGAATATTTTTTTCAGGGCTAGCATAATATTTCCATTGATCTACAACGTGAAACTCTATGATACTCTCATTGTCCGCAAATTGATATTGTAGCATTCCTTCTTTACTATTAATTCTAATAGCTAAATCACTCCATAAAGGAATAGTAAATCCCTTTTTAAAAAGTTCTTTTATTCCATAACATCCTTTTAAAGTTGGAGAAGGATAAAATGTAGATTTAGAATCATCATTGATTGGAATTTTTTTAAACCAATTAGGTATAAATTTATTAGTACGATCTAATGTAAAAAATTCTAAAACTTCTTTTCTGTGAGTGAACACATCTAAAGTAATTTTCTTTTCAAGAAATTTAAATAACATAAGTTATTCTTTTTTAGCGAACAGGGAACCTACATGTCCTTTAAAAGCTTTGTTACCAAAGTGAGTTAGAGGCATTGTACAATCAGCCCATATGTCCCCACCACATTCTTGCCATAATCTAGAGAAAAAATAATCTTCTGATAAATATCTTCTTTTCTCTCCATAAATACCTACTGAAAACAAATCATAACAATTATCAGACTTGTATCCACTACCATTAATAATTTGATCTGAGTTGTATTTACGTTCAGGGAACTTTTTAAACATAGTTCTAAACACTTCTCTTTTAACTAACATCATCCCAGTTGCAGCTTCCGATACTTTACAAAAACCATTATCAAATTTAATATTATGGGGGTCGTCAAAGTTTAAATTATAGCCTAAAGATTTTGCTTCAATCTCATCAGGAGTTGCATCAGGGTTTTGTTTTAATATTTCAGGTATCTTTTCCATATGCATGTGTTTTCTAGGATATATCCCACAAACAACATCTTTATCAAAACAAAGTAGTCGTTCTATATTTTGAGCACTAAAACCAATATCAGCATCAATAAATAACAAATGAGTAGCCACATAATCTTTAGAATCCATCATCATAGAAACAATAGTATTACGAGCTCTTGTAATAAGGCTTTCATTGCCCATAGATTGTATTCTTACTCCTACACCATGTGCCATACACCATTGCTGTAAATTTAACAATCCATGCATTGTGTTCTCTGTTAACATTCCGCCATACATTGGCATTCCTAAGAATATTTTAAAATTCTTATCTTTTAGTTCTTCTGGTTTAATCATTGTTTCTCCTTTGTATCTAAAAAACTATACCACCCTGTAACGATAATTTTTTCTTTTGTATTACTAACAGCACCTCTATGAGTATGAGTCCATATGGCTGGCCAAATAAGTGTTAGTCCTTTTTCCGCTTTTGTTTTTATACCTTGATAGTAAAATTCTGTGCCACCATCTTCTACATCATTTAAATAAGTCATAAAAACAAGATGTCTTTTTAAGAACACTTCATCGCCAGTATTTTCACAGTGCCATTTTTTAAAGCCACCACCAATAGGGTAATATTGTATATTAAATGATTCTTTAATATCAAAAAAGTAAACATCATTACAAAATTTATATTTTTCTAAATAATTATCTAAAACATTTTTTAAACACTTTCTATACTCTCCTATTACCACATCATAATTTCCACTACTTACGTTTAAGTCAAAACTATCTTTAATGTTTTTATCTTCTTCAACAAGACTATTTTGTTTTGCGACCTTACCCTGTTTTAAGTATTTTTTGTTAAAATTAAAATAATTAACCAATTCATCACATATTTCTGTAGGTATATACCATCCTCCTATTAAAGAAGATGGATCTAATTTTTTTTCTTTTAACTTTTGTACCACGCTGGCAATCCTAACATTGGTCGTTTATCATTTAAATTGGAAGAACCAAAAGGGCCATCTTGATCGTTGTAATGCATAAAAACTTGCCCACAATCATATCCTTGAAACGGTTCTCTCCAATGTTCTACTACGGTTCCTTTATAAACTAACATATCGCCTGGTTTTAAATCTACAGTAACACCTTCTTTTCCTTCTTCACCAGAGGGCTCTAATTTAATAGGCCAAGCATCTCCCCCTAAATTTAAAGTTGTAGAAATTTCACAAGAAGGTCTATCTTTATGTCGATGTAATTCGTCTCCATATTTATAAATTCTTGCATAGGTGTAACAAGGAATTAAATTTAGACCTGTTACTTTTTTCATTATAGGTAAAGTTCTTGTCATTAATGTTTCCATAACTAAGTCTGCATAATGGGAATAAGTATTAGGTATTTGTTCATCTTTCCAAGTTCCCCATGTATTATCAAAAGGGGATAAAAATTTAGTCTCTTGTAATACTTGAGCAACAGCTCTTTTGTTCTGAAAATACACATAAACAAAAGAGGCTAATTCAGAAGAAATAGCTCCCTTTATAATTTCGTAATTTTTTTCTTTAAAAGAATTTTTAGTTATAGGTTCTTTCTTTTTAGTCATTTATATTTACTCCTTCTATTTTTAAACTATACAAAAGGTTTACCACAATTCCAAATTACTAATGAATAACGAACTCCCTTAGTAACAGGAGCTACTCTATGCCAAACAAAAGATGGGAAAACAATAACAGATCCTTTTGTTCTAGCTACTTTTGAACTAATTACATTAGATTGACTATCTGTTCTATTTCTTAAATCAAATTCTAAATCTCCTCCCTCATAACTGTCTCCATCTGCTAAAGATACAGTTACAGAAAGCTTTCTAATTAAACCATAGGTTTTTTCTTGTGGTTTATTATATGGTTTACTATAAGAATCTTGATGCCAAGTATAATGTTGTGTTTCTGAATACTTTGTCCATTGACAAGTTTCCGATACAGACCATTCAAAATTCCAATTAGCTAACCTATTTGCTTCATTAACAAAAGGTATAATGGAATTATATATCCAAGGTTCATTCATCCAAACAATTGAAGAATTCCTTGTTTTATATAGTTTTGAAATATCTTTTTCATTATTAGGAGTGATACCTTCGTATTCTCCAGTTAAAGCTATTTGAGTTGCTTGTTGTTCTCCATAAGAAACTAAGTCATCACATATTCTTGACGGTACAGCAGCTTCAAAACAATAGTAAAAATTCTCTAAATTCATTTCTTAATTTAATAGGATATTATCAAATTAGTTGGAATTTTAAAGATAAATTAATTAATGGTTTTTGATTTTTATTAGGTAGGAAACGATGTCGTAATTCTGAATTAAATAATATTATTTTTTTATTTTCTAATTTCACTCTAGATTTCATATGTCTTTTTCTTCCCCCTTCATACTCAAACTCAACAAAACTAGGTTCTTCTTCAGCACAATCAATAGTAACAATGGCGGATATGTCAGGAGATCCTTCAATATTATATTCGTCTATGTGCTGATGAAACTCTATTGCTTCATTATAATTTTGAATTAGCCCTGCTCTTTTTAAAAATACAGGTGTTTTTTTATAATCTACTCTGTAATGATCTCTAATATAATCTTGAATCCAAGTTATATTTACATCATCATCTAAATTATAATATTGGTTTAAATAGTTCCAATCAGAATCATTTTGAAAATTTTTAAATGCATAGTTTTTAATGACATTTGATTTTAGTTCTTTTAAATCAATAGGAAGTATGGAAGGAATTATATCGGTTAAAATATATTGCTCTGTTAGAGAATCTTTAAAAAACATTTTTTAGGAAGCTACTACCCAACTTGTTGTTGATTCATTCCAAGCATAGTTTTGATCTGGATCATCAGGATATGCAACAGGAGCTTCCCATAGCCCTGTCGTTTCATTAAGTAGCCAAGAATCATAAGGCTTTGGGGGTACAAACATATCTTTGCTTTCATCCCATGTCCAACCTATTCCAGGATAATTTTTTCTAAAAGCTTTTGATTGATCTACAGATTCGTTACCATCGCTATCATAGTGCTTTCCATTACGAGTATTATAAGAACATTGTTTCCACAAAGGCCATCCATGAATATTAGTTAAAAATTGAATACCTATATTTTCATCTTCTTGTTGAGTTTCTGAATTATAATTGTCTGAATTAGCAACTACCTCAACACTTAAAACTCTAAAATTTTCATCTATTTTTGCAAAATGTGCCATCTTTATATTCCTATTGAAACTTATACCTTATAATAACTTTTCCAGAGCCACCAGATGCGCCTAGGCCGCCACCTCTAACACCTGCTCCACCGCCGCCACCTTGATTAGTGCCGCCTGCTGTACCTTGTCCAGGAGGACCTTCAAAGCCACCACCAGAGCCACCAGGACCGCCGCCACCAGAACCACCAGAACTGCCTGCGTTTTTTCCTCCGCCGCCACCGCCACCAGCGTAAGATGCAGAGCCTCCTGAAATTGAAGTAGTAGCACCTGCTCCACCTGGTCCACCGCCGCCACTATTGTAAGCTGCTGTACCTCCACCAGTAGCACCACCACCACCACTACCACTAGCGCTGACGTATGCAGAACCACCGTTTTGTCCCTGTGGGGGAGATGTAGGAGGATTATTTCCTGATCCTCCAGGCCATGAATTATAATAAAATCCTTGAGTGGCTCCACCGCCACCAGAACCACCAGGCGAACCACCAGTATTGGAGTGTGCTCCTGCACCACCACCACCACCAGCAGAAGTAATATTAAAAAAAGTTGAAGGACTACCACTACCTGCTTGTGGATTTCCACCTGCTCCGCCACCACCTACTGTTATAGGGTAGCTTGTTACAGAAACACCTAAAGAACCACCTGGACTAACTAAAGGACTTGCTGGCCATGCTGCTGGTGCAGGGACAGATTCTCTAAATCCTCCAGCTCCACCACCGCCACCGCCTGCCATTGGTGCGTTTGCATAATTACCTGCTCCATGTCCCCCACCGCCACCACCTGCTTGTACAAAATAATCGACAGTGGTTGATCCAGCAGGGTTACCAACTTGATTGACAGTGAGTGTTCCAGAGGAATTAAAAGTATGAATTTTCCAATCACCTGATGTGGTTTCAGTGCCACCTGATGCAATAACGAACTGAGCGTTTGATTTTCCTTGTAGATTAGACATGGAAATTGCACCAGTAGGAACGCCTGCTAGTCCACGAACGGGAGCAGAGTTCATATTAATTTGAGCAGTAGGAGAGTTTCCTAATTCTGTATTAACATCAGAAAGACCAATTTGACCTGTAGGTGTAGTCATTAATTAGTTTCCTTTCTTGAGGTCATTTATTTGAGATTGTAAATCCTTTACGCATTCGATTAATAAAGCACATAGACGATCATATTTTACGGCTTTAACTCCGTTAGGTCTTGTGCCTACGACCTCTGGTAAAACTTTTTCAACATCTTGAGCTATGACACCTACATCTGTTTTACGAACAAAATAACCATCTTCTCCACCATTAGTATCAATCCAATCTTGTTTCCAATCGAAGAGAACACCATTTAATTGTTGTACTTTATCCATTGGAGACTCAATGTTGTGAATATTTTCTTTAAGTGCTACGTCTGAAGAATAGAAAGCAGTGATGTCATCAGTCGCTCTAATTTGACCTGTGGTAGCAGAAGCTGCTGTTCCAATACCTAGAGAGTTAAACTGAGGATCATCAGAAGTCCCTAAGTCTAAACTATCTCTTGCAGTTGATCCTGTTTCTAAAACAAAATTAGCACCATTACCTACAATAAAACCACCGTCTGTAACTGCTAATCCTGCAACATCTTGCAGTTGCTGATCTAATCGAGCATTAGGAAGAGTTCCTGTGCTGATAGTTGAAGCATTGTTAAGAGTAACATTGGCAGATAATCTTGCATCAGCAAGTGTGCCTGAAGTCAATTCAGATGCATTAGATGTTCCTAGTTCTGCTTTAGAAACATTAGTGCCATCACAGTAAACCCATTCATATTTACCTTGATCTATTTGAACACCTGCTTCACCTGTTGCAGCTATATTTACAGTAAATGCCCCAGCTGTGTTGTTATAAACAAGATAGTTGTTTTCTACAGCAGGGAGAAAAACGTGAATGTTTCCTGTTAGTGTTCCATTTAAATCTAAAACTTTGTTTGAAGATTCAGCAGTAGGATCAGCGTTGGCTGTTGTTAATGTGACATTGGCAGAACCTGCAACTGATTTAGATAAATAACCAGCAGAAAAAGCATCAATTGTTTGTAAGTTTGTATTAGTATTATTACCCCATGTATTGGCATTAGCGCCTGTTTCCATGAGCTCTAATTTAAGATTGTTTGAGTATGTACTTGCCATGTTTTAAACCTCTTTAAAATATATATTTTTTGTTATTCCAAGCAACATTTTTTTTATGCCGCCACTGGAGTCCAAGTATTACTTGCACCCGTTACTACATTAGCCCATGGGGTTGAGAACATATTACCTGTAATCACGGACAATGCAACACCTGTTGGAGTGACCACTGCATTACCTGAAATGGTTTCTGTACCCTCTGAGAACTGAATAGATACGCCTGTTGTTGGAACAATGACACCTGTACCTTCAATAATTGTTACTGTACCTACACTTGTATTTGCCTGATCGCCTGTTAAGGAGAAGTTCGCATCTCCTGTCATTGTCAGTGTGCCTGTTTCAAATGTCGAAGTGACTGCTGTTGGATCTACTTGTGTATAGATGTCAATATTAATTGAGCCAATAGCAAAATCCATTTGATCGCCAGGAGCAGATGTTGTGACATTGCCATCAGCAATAATTGTTGGATTTTGAAGTAATGCGTTAACATTAAATCCTGTGACAGAAATAACTTGATCGGTAGATAGAGAAACAGTTCCTAGTGTTGTTGCAACAGAATTACCTGTGACAGGTGCGTCAACACCTGTACCTGTTTGTGTAGTAACTGTACCAATATCCGTAGATACTTGTTGTCCGACAAGGTTTGCATAGATAGTAATATTTTCACCCCATGCAAAAGATCCCCAAGTATTTCTTCCCCAACCAGCATCGACTGTTGTAATGACTTCTTCAGTGCCATCAGCAAACGTCATCTCAAGGCCTGTGACTATTGCGCCATGACCTTCTTGAACTGAAACAGTTCCTATAGCTGTGTTAGATTGAACCCCTGTTACAGGATAAATAGATTCAGGTTCACCGACTGCTGTTCCAAGAACAACGCCTGATGAAACTCCTGTTGGTGTAACTAATGCGTTAGCAACAACAGATAAAGTGCCAACACTCGTATTCGATTGGATACCTGTAACTGAGACAGGTATGTATTCACCCCAAGCGCCTTCGCTCCAGGTACCTCTGCCCCAACCTTCGAGTGCTGCCATGGTAAGGATCTCCTAGGATTAGGAAATCCTTAGAATAGCGCTACTTGCATCGTTTGTTGGAAACTGAATTGTAAATGTTCCGTTTGTGGATGTTTTTGTTCCGCCAAAGTCTAACACACAAATTGAAGCATTTACATTCGCTGATGATGTGTTGTAAATCAAAGCTGCTTGAGCTGAGATTGTTGCACTTGTGAATGATAAATCATCAAAGTCTACAAAAGCTGTTGATGCTGTTGCGTTAGTTTTGGTTAAGCTGACGTTTGCATTTTGTAAAGTGCCTCCGCCTGCTGCGTATGTGCCTGATGCACCGACTTCGTCAGTTGCTGCATAGGCTGATGTGTTTGCATCCAAAGTTGCTGCATTTGTGTAAAGAGCGAGATTGATTGTATCGCTTGATATATCATGATCGCCATCTAACAACTGCTGTTTGAATGTTGCACAAACTGCTTGGTTAATTGCCATTTTTTGTTACTCCCTTATGGTGTTAGCGATTTCATTGGAATGCGTAACACACCATTTTGATACTCATCCCTACGTTTTCTTCCCATTTGCTCTTGTGCAAAATCTTGCAGAGCGACTTGGTACTTTGCCTCATATAATTGCATATCTTGTGGATTTTTCAAGTAGGAAAAGGCTTCACCCAAGACACCATAGAGAAGAACTTCAGGAGCATTATTAGAAACAAAAGTAGTAGAACTACTATTACTTGTATCTAAGTGTTGTGGAGTTTCATCATACCACATTTCAATAGTATAAACTTGATTAGGAGTAGGAGCCAAAATTAAAGTATTGTCATTCCAATTACCCCAATACTTAGGCTCACCTGTATAATTTGTATCGGTAGTGGATCTTTCCACAGCGTATTCATCCATAAATGTAGCATCTCGTTGTTGAAGCCAAACTCTCTCCTCATTAGATTTAACTAATTGAAGACCTCTAGCAAAACGAAAGCCACCCTCAGGACCTGATACATCTAAAAAAGCATTATTAGCAGTACAAGTAGTAGTGGCATATCTTCTTTGATCATCACTATCTAGTTGTCTAGCTATTTTATTTTCAATATTTGTAATAAATACATTAACTACAGAATTAGATAAGACATCAGCGCTTACCTCTGTATAGTTTCTGACATTGGTTAAAAGTTCACTATAGTTCATGGTTGTACTACAATTGGTCCAACAGAAATACTGCCTCCTCCAATTGTTCCGTTTCCTGTTGCTACATCTGTATTCACAGTAAAAGTATAGTTATTATCATCAACAACTGCAATAGTATATCCTAAATCATAATTGATGTTACTAGCAATTATACCAAAACCACCTAGACCATCTCTAAATCGAACTACATCTCCTGTAGTTCTTCCATGAGAGTCTTCAAAAACATTGATAACAGAAGATCCTTGAGTAACTGTTAAAGGATCAAGATCCAACATTACAGGTACTGGTGTCTCTGTTCTAGCAGGTCTCGCCCAAGGTAAAGCTTGAGGATCTCCTGAACGATTATTTTTAGTAACTAATTGAGGATGTTTAGGCTCCCAACACTCAGGACAAGTCATTAAACCATTCCATTCTTTTCTGAGTTGATGAAAATTATATTGTTGCCCACAGCGATCACAGATAGCTATGGCATATTTACCTGTAGAAAATACAGACATGTTATGATCCGTTTATAAAATAATTTTGTGGTGTTAAGTGGACCGATGCTCGTTGACCGTCTTCCGTCAATGCTCTTTGTAGCTCATCTTCATAATATAATTTTAAAGCTTGAGTCATTTGTGGAGCTTTCTTTTGAGACAAATAAAATGCTAAACCTGAAACCATGCAAGGTAAAAATCTAAAAGGTGCGTCAGGCTGATTTGTATAAGCCCCTACATCTTGTATTCTTCCAATATAGTTATAGTTTATTTGAGTATCAGTTGTGTTAGGTGTTTGATAAAGATTAATTACTACATTAGAAAGATTTCTTTCTACATAGTATTGAGTAGGCTGTCCTTGACTAAACTTATTAGGAATAGCCTGATATTCTGATCTAGATATTTTAGTCATTGTAGTATCAGTAATATTACTTCCTGATGTTTGTCTAAATGTCATTTCTAAAACATCACTTGCATCACTAGGTGCAACATAAGCAGTTGTTCCTGCTACTAAGTTAGCAGAAACATTTTCTACTTTCCATAAATGAACACCTCTGTTCATCCATTCTTGAAATAAGATATTAAGACTTCTTCTAGCTGATTTTAAATCATAACCTGATCTAGTTTCAAGACCACATCTTTCGTATGCGTCTTCGATAACATCATCAATATCTAAATTGAAAGTGGTTGTTCCAGAGGTAGCCATTTATTAGTTAACCTTTTCACCCATTGCCATTCTTTTGTGTTGATTGACAGCGCCACCTGATTTCATTTTCATCATGCCACCACCACGTTTCTTAGCGATGCCACCACCTCTTTTTTTGATTACTTGCTTTTTTACCTTCATGATTTACTCCTCTTAAAAAGTTTTTCGTATAAATTTTGCCTCTCAGATACTACTTCATTGTAGTATTCTTTAGGCCATTTCTCATAATAGCCTATCTTGTGTAGTTTGCAACTTGCTTCATACAACTGTTTAAACTTTTGTATAAGCATCATAGAGTATTGTAAACTAGAATGTTCAACAGGTTCTTCTGTAGGATCACAAAGAAATTCTTCATTATTAGGATCTGCAGGAGTCTTAGGATGAAATCCCATAAAATAAACATCTTTTTTATTATAGAGATTATTATAAAAATCTATTTTTTCTTGAAATTGCTCAGGAGTATATTGGTCCCAAAAAGGATCACAATAAACTATAATATCGTGCTGTTTTTTATTCCAAGATTTAAGAACATCTGTTAGGTGTTTTTCATACTTAGATTTATCCATACGAACTTCTATTCTAAGTTTACCGTCTTTTCTCCATTTGGCAGCAAAAGGACAAGCTGGAAATCCTAAATGTTTATTCATTGGTTCTAAAACTTTTTTAGACCAATTAATTACATCTTCTTTTATTTCTTCAGCTTTTTTTCTTCGAGACAAATGTTTTTACCATTGTTGGTTTACCACCAGGATTACCTGCGGCTCTTTTTCTGCGAACAGCAGAGGCCTTTTGCGAATCGCTCATCTGTGTGGCTTTTGCAAGTGGAACACATTTTGGATACTTCCTTTTGGTTCCTGTCGTTGATGTTCTGCCGCAAGGCTGATACTTCCCATCTTTCTTGGGTGCCCCTATGTCCACCCACTTTTCTTTCACCCATTTTCTTAACCCTCCTTCGGACATTAATACTTTTTGGTTACCTTTCTTCTATTTTCCATTACACCACCACAACCTTTGGCAATACCACCTTGATTGTAATTAGAAACTTTTTTTCTTTCTTGAGAATCTTTGTTTGTTTTTCCTCCAGGTTTTACTTTTCCTGAACAAACAGCAGATGCATACATGTTAGCGTATGCTGATGGATACACATCAAATTTTCTTTTTGCGGCCGCTTTACCTTTTGCACATAATTTAGCCATCTTGTTTTTCCTCGTCTTCGTGTTCACACCCAGCACATTCACACATACATGTTTCTTCGCAATGACAAGGACATGTGCATTTTTTACAAGTGCAACGACATTCCATTATTTTACTTTGCCACCTTTTTTCATGTATCCCATTTTATTTCTTACATTAGTGGGCAATTTTTTTAGACCCTTATTTTTACTAGAAACAGGTTTTAAATTTTTTTTCATTACTCTACCTCCTGTAGATACTTGTTGTTTTTCTTGGGCTCTTGTTATAGCCATTATCTTCCTTGACCCCTGTATTGTTTGAAATTTCTTCTTTTATGTTTATTCATTGTAGACCAACTAATCCTACCATCACCTATTGTAGTTTTTTTAACAACATGTTCAATAGTTTGAGAAGAAGTATTCTGCTTTTTAGCCATAATTACTTTTTCTCAACTTTGTTTTCTAGTTGCATAACTTTTTCTTTTATAACAGCTATATCAAGCATCATGGCTTGATTAGCTTGAACTAAAAAATCAATTTTTTGAGAAATAGGAATTACATCAGCTTCAAGATTAGAAACTCTGTTATTTAAGTTAGACCAAGCGAAAGAGATAGAAACTACAATCAGTGTCCATCTTAAAACTAGTCCACTATAATCTTTTAGTTTATCTATTTGCATAATCTTTTATACCATAAAAATTAATATAGCCTAAGCTAATTGTTCCTAGCGTCTTGTTCTAATAGCCAAGAAAGTTTATCAACCTTCTTTTCCATGCTTTTCCATTCCATATGCATGGTCAATATCTCTTGAATATGTGCTTGATTATTAGCTATTCTATTATCCATTTTAGATAAAAACCAAACAAAAGAAACACTTTGCATAACGATTACAAGGATAACACTAAGTGTTTTACTATCTAAGTTCATTTAGCACCTCCAACGTTTACGAGCTTGTCTTAATCTTGAATTAGGATCTTTTGCTGCTTCAGGAAACTGTTTCATTTGTCCTGCAGAACGAGCACAATAAGATTTTCTTCTTTCTGCTCTTTTACCTGTTGGATTTTTTTCTGTAACAGCAGTTTGTAAATTAGAACCAGGATTAGCTCTTCTATAAGCCTTAACCCCTTTGGTAGTCATTCCCGCCCCTTTTTTAGTGGGGCGAAAATTACCTGATTTAACAGAAGTTTTTATTTCCATGATTAATCGTAATATTTAATCCACTCACACCAAACGGTCACTTCTTGACCAGCAATAGTGGTAGCTGGAATTTCTAGCTTTACGTCTCCTGTATATCCAGTAGCTTTTGTATTTTGTAAACCACCAAAAGTAGAGAAATCAAAACTGTTATCATAGTTTAATGAAAGAAAAGGAACATCTGTGTCAGCATCCCAAGTTAAGGTAGCTGATGCATTTGCTGCGCCTGCTCCATTATACCATATTTGATTCAATGCAACTCTAGTACATGCTTCTCCTGCTTTATTAGGAGCAAGAGCAGAAACATCTACTAAAACCACTGAACTAGTGTTTCCACCATCACATGCTACAAAACATGTGTTAATTAATTTTCGGTCCCCTTGAAATTGAATTGTAGGACCTGTTACTGTGTTTGCCATTTTTTTCTCCTATCATGGCGGGGGGACATTACTCCCCCACGCAGAGTTGTTAATATTAGCTTGATGATACGTTAGCCAATGTGTCGCATCTTAACCAAGTTGCTCCATCTGAAAAAGCAATAACAGCGGCTCCGTTAGCGCCATCTTGCACATATACCATCACACCTTCGTTAGCATCTGCAACTAAAGATGTACTTCCTGATGTAATAACAGTGTTAGTTGTTCTTGTGAAAGGTGTAGTTCCACCCTGATCTGTTCCTGAAGCATTAGGATTTGGACCAGCGATCACCCCTCTTAGACCTACGATTGGGCCTGTAAATGTAGTTGTTGCCATAATAAACCTCCTCGGTTGTATAGACCTTGCCACATAATCTCTATACCGTCTGCTAGCTCAGTTTATGTGACTTGTTATGCTAGAACTAGAATATGACATAAAAAAAGGGCGCAGTCAAAGACATACGCCCTTCTTAGTAGTTATTTAATTATTATGCAGAGCCTGAAGTTCCGAAGATACCTCTAGGATCAGAGAAACCAAATGAGTATCTCTCTCTAGCTTTGTATCTTACGTTACCTGTGTCAAAATCGCCTTCCATGTTTGTGGAAAGAGCAGTTCTAACAAAGTGCTTTAGACCATTTGGTGCATCAGTTTTAATGTAGAATGCATCTGTATCGGTTAAGAAGTGATTTACTACATAACCTTCAGGAATCATTCCCATGTTTCTGACTGCATTGATGTCGTTGTCTGCTGTACCTGTTCTTAAAACAGAGTTCATTAATCGATCAGCAGTAAACTGTAATTCTTTTGGAATTATAAGTTTTCTACCTTGAGTTGCGATTTTAAGACCACGCTCATCAACAAACGCAGCAATATCAATTAAAGCTTGCTCTAATGATACCTCATTAAGATCAGCATCAGTTGCTAATCTGTTTGAGAAAGTACCACCAACAGCTAATGGGTGTTGTGTATTAATAAGTGATACACCGTCACCACCTGGGTTAGTACCTGCGGCACCACCAGATGCGAATGCATTATTTAATACATCAGCGCCTTTGACTTGCTTTGTGTTTGCCATTGATCTTGCAAGAGCTCTTGTATAACGAGAAGAAAGTGAATCGTAGAGGTTATCTTCGATTGCTTCTTCAGTGATAGCAAAACCTAATGCAATAGTTTCGTGTGTGTAACGTGAAGTATAAGCTTCAGCAGCAGTATCATAAGAGATACCTGAGCCTTCAGATTTAACTGGAGCTGAACCGAAACCTGATAACATTACCTCTTCTTCGAATGCTCTGTCAGAAGATTCTTGATCAAAGATTTCTTTGTGCTCTTGCTCATACCTTGAATATTCCAAACCAAACAGTGCGTTTAGGCCTGGCTCTAACTCTTTAACGAGTTGACTTCTTGAAATAGCCATGGATTATACCCCTGCCTTTCCACCTGTGTAGAAGTGAAGATTAGGTTTTACAATCAAATTGCCATTAGCAGAAGATGTATCATCGTTATCAGGATCTTTTGAAAGACCTACGATAATCCATGTTGAGCTAGCATTTGATGCAAAAGTGTTAACTTCAGCTTTTGAAATACCAGATTTTGTGCTACCTGCAGTGTAAGATGTCTCAGCATTTTCACCGACATTAGCAGCTGTTATTGTTCCATTTGCTTGAACTTCAAACAATTGGTTTGGGTCGTCAATGATTTGTGCAACGATATCGCTTGCTGCAACTCCACCAGGATAGAAATTACTAAAAGTTGGTTTTTGTGTTGTTGGGTCTGTGTAGAAACAACCGTTAAAAATACCAACAATAGTATCACCTGCTGAAGATGCAATATCAATGTTACCGTTAGCAACAAGCTTGACAGGATCACCCATGAAGATAGCTGATGCTTCACCATTGGCAATTGTGTATTGAGTTTGCCCTTGGTTAGAAACGCCGCCACCTACTTTCATAACGGGTCTAAACCCGAAAGGTGCGTCTAAGTTAGCCATAATATTACTCCTTTGTAATACGTTGTTAATATTGGTCGTTTAACAAACCGTGCCGATTACGAGTTGTTACCTGAACCAAAAGTTACTTTGGTTTGCCTTTGGGGTTTGCTGATCGGCATCCGTGGATCCTCGATTTTCAGTAAATCATTGTCGACGGCCTTTTTTTGGCCCTCGGTCAAGTTTTTGTAATAAGCATTTCGCTCTTCAATGATTTCAACTGGCATACGAGCTAACAGCAACCCACCTACCCCTATTACACCAGCATGTTTACCATCTTCGATAGTAGGAAGCTCCCAATCAGGATACTCGTCAGCTCGGACTAATTCCCAACCTTCTCGTAATTTTCCACTAACATTTTTATAGTCGTCATAACCTCTAACTGAGGCCCTTATCCATCGATGTTTGTATCCATCGGGTGCTGGGGGTGCGTCTAATGAGGAAGGTCTTGTCCAACCCTTTTTACGAGCTGTCTTTTCTCTTGTCTCATTTGACCTAAGCGTTTTATTTACCATGTTATCTCCAATCTATACATATTTTGCGTATTCTTCAAGTGGTACATTTAATCTTTTTGCAATAGCAACTTGACTAGGAGTCAATTTTACTTTTCTAGATCCACTTGATTTTGATGTTCTTGATGCTCCAGCAACTGTTTGAGGAGCTTTTTCTCTTGGTTCTTTAGCTTCTTCTTTGAATTTATGAGGGAATTGATTCTTCATATAAGAATTTATTTCTTCATAATAATCATCACTTTTAGGATCATATCCTTCTTTTAAAAGTTTTTTATGATGAGCTAAAGCAGTGAAAGTCATTGCTTCATCTGAACCAAACCATTTATTTTCTTCTGCCCATTGTTCAGCTCTAGGATCAGGCTGTCTTTGAGCAGTTTGTTGTGGTTGAGATTGTCTCTCTGCCATTAAACCTTCTTGTTGTTTTAATAACTGTTCTCTTTGTTGTTTAGAAACAATTGCTCTTTCCTCTTCAATAGCTAATCGAGTTAAGGCTCTTTGAGCATCAACCTGTGCATTGACATCATTATTGTATAAAGCATCTTGATATGCTTTTTTAGCTTGTTCTATCTGAGACTTAACTCTTGTTTCGTACTCAGAGATATAGTTTTCATCTAAAGATTTTATCTTTTTTTCATACTCTTCATATTTTCTTTTTGCAGTTTCTGCAAAACGAAGAGCTTCTTGTTCTCTTTGCTCAGTTTTTTCTATCCTGTCTAAAAGTTTTTTAATTCTTCTTTGAACATTTTTAGAATATTTATCTAAGCCATCTTCTTTAGAATCATCATCTGAAGAATCCTCTACTTTTTCTGTTGTATCTTCTGTAGCTTCTTTTGACTCAACAGAATTTTGTTCGGTAGATTTTTCTTCCTCATGAAGTTCGACCTCTTGACCTTCTCCCGAAGTATCAAGGTCTACCATTTTTTCTTCAGCCATATTTATCTCCTTAATAAATTGTTAATACGTCTTTGGGATCTTTTAATTTTGCTAATACTTCGTCATCATTAAGAATACGGATTTCTCCACCTTCAATCTTAACTCTTGATCCAGCATATCTTGCAAAAACTATCCAATCACCTTTTTTACACCATGGTCCATTAGGAAATTTATCCTTATCGCCATAGGCATCGGAACCCATACTTAGAATCAAACCTACATTAGTGGTTAGTTGCTGTTCTTCAATTGCCTTATCAGTAAGATACAAACCACCTTTGGTTTTATCAACACCTTTATAAGGAAGAACAACTATTCTCCAACCTGTTGCTTGAGGTATTCTCTCCAAGGCAGGACCTTCTTTCCTATCGTCTTCTTTCTGTTCTTTTACTTTTACAGAAGGTTTTTTCTTATATCCTTCGGGTAAAATTAAACTAGTCATCTTTCATTACCTTTCCTAATAGCTCTTTGTAGTCTATTAAAAATAACTCCATAGCATGTAATTTTCCAAGAGCATATTTATAGTCTTCATAAGAGTCTATATTTTTGGACAATATATCATCTTTATATTGTTCAATTCTATTATTAATTTCTTTTTTTAATAAGTAGTCAAAAGACTGTTGCATTATTTTTTAATTTAATCCTTGCAAAGATAGTGAAGTGTTACAATTGCACGACCCATATCAGGACCTGTAATAGCAGTGCATTTAAAATTAAAAGTTGTATCATGCCCACCACCGTTAGTATCTACTGAACATTTCCATTCTTGACCTGTAGGAACATCTCTTTTTTCTTTGTGTTGATTATTACAACTACAATCTAATTCAAAATTCCAACCTTGATCTTGTTTTGGATCAATTTTATCTCCAAAATCAACACCTAAAATAGTGTAGTGTAAATCTATTTTAACTCCCCAAGTAGTTTGTTTATCTTCATGGTGAAAATAACCGTTCTCATCAAGAACGATATCTACTGTTTCATCTTTATATACTGTCATTTTGTAAGATTATTTTTTTTCTCATAACTGCGGAGCCCAGCCATCCCAAGCAAAGCCAAGACCAAAGGCATCAACTGTTCCATATTCATCTGAGGAAGTTCTCCTACTTCAATATGAAAAACACCTAAAAAGAACACGATAAAAGGCTTAAGTACAAATTCGAAAAATATGGCCAATGCTGCACTAAATCCAATGAGGGGTCTCCAAGAGCGTTGCAAGATGCCTGAAATATCTGTAGCTGTAGACTGAGCATCTGCTAAATTAATCTCCATTTGTTTTGAATTAATTTCATTTTCTAATTCTTGTAATTTAATTCTTATTTGGCCTTTTTCTTCTTCGGAGGTGTGAACACTATCAATAATTTTACCAACAGTGTCCACTAGAGACCCTCCTAATAATTTTGAAAGCATTTATTATTTAACAAACCAATGATAAGCAAGGAAACATGCTACAATAAAAATAAACCATTGTGCATGTACGTTAAGTTTGTTCCATAGACCAAAAGTCCAATCCCATATTTTCTTCATTAGAATACTCCTTCGAATTTAAGTCCTTTAAAAGCTATTCCATAGCCTTTTTTATGTTTTTTATCTTCAGGAACATTTCCAACCTTCATAATTTTTCCAGGTTGTATGTTGTATCCCTGAGATACAGGACCTTTTTTGGGTGGTGTTGTTTTTGTAAGTTTTTTAACCATTAGTGCAATGTTAGACTATTTTCTTCTTTTTGCAACCTAGATATTTGAGTAGAAATATAAGAATCTGCAATGAATTCACCATAAGCATCAACCATTGTTTCACGACTCATCGCTAACATTACTTGAGCTAGTTCTACTAAATTAACACCTTGATCGACTTGTTCTTGTACAAACTCTCTTGTTTGATCGATTATACCTTGAACTCTTTTTTCAGTCTCTTTGTTCATATCTAAAGTATAATACTTATTACTTTTTTTTCCTAGTCTTCTTTTCAACACCTTTAATAATTCCTTTATTTCTAGAAGCATAAAAAACCTGTTCACCTTTCTTTTTTCCATATTCTTTTTCCATAGCAGATTTTATTTTACTGCCTTTTTTGGTTAAGGGCATCTCTTCTCTCCTGATTTAATGTTTGTGTTGTCATTTTGTCATACTGAACTTCTGCACGTTTGTCAGCAATGTCATAATCTTTTTGTATTCTTGCTTGATCAGTCGCTGTCTTCTGACGAAGTTTCTCTGCGTCTAATTGTAATTTAGCTTGATCTATTTGTGCATCCATTTGATCTTTTTGAGCGCCCTGTTGTAACTCTTGTTGTTTTAATTGTATTACAGGATCAGGCTGACCAGCACCACTTAGTTGTTGTGAAAGTTGTTTTATCTCTGTCATAAACTGTGCTTCTAGTTTTGCGATAACAGCATCCATTTGATCTTCAGGAACTTGTTGTTGTTGAACTAAGAAAGAGGTTTGTTCTTTTGCTTTTAAAGAAACATGCTCTAAAACGTGTTTTTGAAGTTTCATAGCCATTGGAGGATTACCCAAGATCATTTGATTAGTTCCAAAGATTAAATGGTTTTGGATATGCGCATCGTGATCTTGTCCTTCGTATGCCTTCATTAAATTTCCATCGAGTAAATCAGCGTGCTCCGTGGCTGGATCTTTAGGAGCATTAGGGGAATCTTTTCTTAAAATCTGATCAATATCTTTAACACCTAAAGCTTCATACATTCTTCTGTAAGCTTCTTTAATGTTATGAATATCAGGTGCACTTTGTGCTAATTGTAATTCAGTTTGAGCTAAAGTTACTCTTTGAGTTGTTGAAAAAATATTAGGATCAGAAACAGGTAGTACATCTACATGATCACTAAAGTCTTCAGCTTTGACTTTTCGATCAGCTCCTTCTACAGCATAAGGATATTCTTCAGGAAGATATTCTGCAAAAACATTAAACAGTAATTTAAATTCTCTTTTTTGAGAATAGTGACAACGTTTGTGAATTCCTGACATCACTTTTGAGCCCCTCTCCAATAATGCTATTGTTGTACCTACTGGAGCATTTTGATTTGCATCACCAACTTGCATGTCGGTTATAGCAGCAAATCTTTGTCCTGACTGAACAACAAAGCCTAAAAGACTGTACAAAGTTTGAGAGGGTTCTTTGTAAGGTAATGGCATCAGAGCATTTCTTAAATCACCGTTAGGTGCATCAATGTCTCTAAATTCTCCTGGTTGTAACGGTTCACCGTCATCTCTTATTCTAAGTCCACGAGACTTAAATCCTGCTGGTAAGTTTGCTAACGTACCTGCGTCTATTAATTGTCTTAAAATTTTAGTTGCTGTTCTAGATAAAGATCCAATTAAATGAATTAAACCAAAACCATAGAAACCTAAACCTGGTAAAAATTTATAATGAACAAAATATTTTTTCTTTAATTTTTTCTCATCATTTTTATCGTAGTTTCTTCGAATACCAACAATCTTACTAGAACTATCTTCAATAGTTACAATGTAAGGTATTTTAATTCCTGTGGGCTCACCATCCATGCCAACATCTTCAAAACCTTCTAAGTCTAAAGAAACATGGAATTCATATAAACGAATAGACTTGTCAATGTAAGAAGGTCTTACTCCTTCAATTTCATCATATTTTTTCTTAACTTCACTTGGGTCTACTTGACTAGGAATAATTTCTATATCTTTATAAAACCCTGAGACTTGTTTTTTTCTAAAATCATTATAGTTCATGTTAATGATCTGAGTAATTCTTTCACAAGAATCTAAATCAGTTGCCATGTAGTTAACAACTAAATCTTCTGCTGGAACAAATTTAGAAACAGCTCGATCTAATAACTCATCGTAATAAATTTTTTTAAAGGTTGAACCTGCGAGAGGTAAATAAAATAACATCTGATCAAACTCAGGAGTGTAGTCTTCCATTTTGTTCATCAACTGATAGTTCATAAATTCTTGTACTCGTTGTGACTGTGCATATTTTTCAGGAGTCTCTGCTCCCATCATCACGGTTCGCACAGGACCACCTGAAGGTAATAATTCTTTATAAGCTGTTGCTTGAAACTGTGTGGCACTTTCCGCTAAGAGTGGATGAGTAACACCACTTGCACCTGCAAAGGGTCGAGTTCTTTCTACATACTTAAATCCTAAAAGATCTAAACCTTTGGTATAAGATTCTTCCCAATCTTTTCGAGAAGCACGATCATTTTCTAATTCAGCAAGTAACTCATCAGAGAGACGATCTAGCTCTCTCTCATCCATTACTTCAGCTAAGTTTGAATAAAATTCTACTTCTTCAGGGATCGCGGACATTGGATCAAAATCAAGTGTCGCTCCTCCATCTTCATCCATTTCAATTTCTAATCCCTCAGGAGTAGGAATTCGTTGACCGTCAATCTCGACTTCAGTTTCAGATTTAACTATTTCAAGATCAGGGCTATTGGTTGAATACAGTGCTTTATCAATATTATCTGCCATTTGTTATTTATACCAAGTAATCATTGTTTTACAACTGATCTATTTAGAAGGGAAGTATCCCCATCCACCAACACCTCTATTTCCTCCATCCCATCGTAAAGCCTTTGCTTTAATTTTATATTCAAAAAGCTTAGAAGGAGTTACTTCTTGAGGTCCACCAAATATCTCTGCCAACTTATCCATTATCCTAATATTTTTTTCAGTGGTTAAATCTATGGGGCCTTCTTTATTTAGTCTTGCTTTTTGTTCTGCTTCTTTAATTTCTTGAGGAGTTATCTTAGACTCTTCTACATAAAACTGTGCCAAACTTTTTGAAGGAGTCAATAAATCTCCTTCTCTTAATTCACTTGTCGGAGCAGCTCGATACATTGTCAAAACAGCATCAGGATCTCCTTTTATTTTTTTTAAGGTAATTATAAAATTTGTTAATTCATCTTTAATCTTAGGATCACTATCATAAACAAAAAATTTTAATTTATCGTAATTTTTATCTATGTCTGTACTGAAAGTAGAAAAACCTTTAGGTGACATTTCTTCTTCTATTGTTTGTGTTAGATCAAAAGCTTGAGGACCATATTGAGGAAGAACATAATCAGCAGCCATTCCTGAAGACTCATCTCTAGGAGGAAGGGGTTTCTTTTCAAATTTTAAAATCTTTGCTTGATCTTTTTGCTCATCATCTTTTTTCATTAAGTTTAATAAATCTGTAGGATCAGGTTCAGGAAGATTGGGTTTCTCGTCTTCTTCTTTAGTAGGAGTTAATTGGGTCGGTTCTTCTTCGTCTTTTAAAAAGCTCACCGCAGGTGACGCAGCAAAATTTACGAGAGAATTATATACATCATCTAAGGACATGTTACCTGATGATAAATCATTTTGAATTTTATCAGCTTGTTGAGCTCCCACACTGCCCACGAGCAACGATCCGAGAATATTCGGATTCGATAGCGCTTTCATTGCTATAGGTCTGCCCAAATTTAAAAAAGCTTGTAACATTAATCTCCTTCCACGATCAACGGGCCGCGGGTCATGGCCTCTTTATCATCGTCAATAATTAACTTTGTGTCATGAGTTATACCATGCTTATCGTAATTTTCTAAAACTTTTATGAGCT
>Ga0222715_10001227_pt1 | contig 24761 bp, 27 predicted proteins | sample C33_9DmetaG_FD_165056 | JGI IMG/M metagenome (GOLD analysis project Ga0222715, IMG submission 165056) | Estuarine water microbial communities from San Francisco Bay, California, United States - C33_9D | ecosystem: Environmental > Aquatic > Marine > Unclassified | place: USA: California...
TATGGAATTTTAGCTCAAATACTCCAATGCAACGTGACGCTCGTTTCGGCGAACAAGAGTTTCTAACACCAGAGGCGAGACAAGTCGCGGCATCGAAGTCCCCCGTCAACCCAGATCAATACCTTAGGTTTTTCTAGCCTTTAGTATGAGCAAGGGCCCAAAAATAAATACAAAATTAACAGGTAATTCTCGACTTTATAAAGGATGGCAGCATGAAATTTTCTTTCTCGCAGGCGAGGCGCCCCCTCTCAATTGCCAGCGCTACTCGCGCAGCCGGGGTGATCGCTGTTGCTGTGTGCTCAAGTGTATTTTTTAACAGCGTCTATTCTGACAAAAACGAATTCTCGGTCAAGTTCTATGGTTTTGATCGCGACGGCTACTCGGCCGCTGGGCAAGAGGGTTTAGACCAGATTCTCTCTGGTACGATGTTCGATCTCGCGCTACCGATGAGCGGACTGTATTTTCAGCAAGCCATCGCAGAGGGCAAGGCCGACGAGCTGGGTTACGACCCCACGTCGGTAGCGGGCAAATTTTACAGCGAGGGAACGCTGCCCTCGCCAACCGAGGACGCAGGTTCGCCAATCAATCTTGGCCTGTCACGTCTCGAGCGCGAGGGCGTTGAATACGCGAGCCCCAACTGTTTCGCCTGCCACGCCGGTGTCGTCAACGGGGTCGTGGTAGCGGGGCTCGCGAGCAACAGCGTTATCCAGCGGCCCACTGATCTCACCGATGTGCGCGGAAATGTTGTGCGTGGCGATAATTACGGACAGTACGCTGTATGGAACCTGGCGGCGAGCCTCGCCGACCCAGCGAACACCGGCCTATTAACTACCGACGAAGAGACGCCGCTCAAGGAGCTCATGCGCAACACCAAGCGCCCGCCTATTCAAGCGATGCCGTGGTGGACTATGAAGTATAAAGTTCGCGACTACTGGTACGGCGATGGAAACCCTTACGACGCCGCGCACTTTTCGTTGAATTTCAGTATCGGAAACGAGCGCGTCAACGATCGTCATGCAGACCATGTTGCGGATACGGCGAAGGCCTTGGCGTTTGCTCGTGAAACGCACTCGCCGCTATTTCCAAACTCTCTCGATGCGGAGCTGGTAAAGACTGGAGAGGACATTTTCCACGGCAGGCGTCTTCCCGCTGATCCATCAACATACGCTGCCTGCGTGCAATGTCACGGTGAGTATTCGAAGAAGCCGGGTGCAGCAGATTACAGCCAGCCAGGATCTTGGGTCGTCAACTATTCGGGTTCCGAAATGCTCAGGAATGTGGGAACAGACCCCAGTTACAGCGAAGTGATTCGTGATTTTGGGCCGGTGATTGAGCATCTCGCCAAACTCGCCCCTTATTACGAAGCACAAGGCACACCCGAGTTGACGCCGGTCGATCGACCGCTTAAAGGGATAGGTTATATTCCACCGCCTTTAGTTGGCGTTTGGACAACTGCACCGTACTTTCACAATGGGTCTGTACCAACCATCGAAGCCGTGCTCAATTCGACGCTGCGTCCCGATATCTGGGCCCGGGACCCCAGCCCTCAGTCTTACGATCTTGTCCGCGTGGGATTAGAATTTAGCGTGTTGTCAGCTGACAGCTACGACTCTGCGGCGCAGCGAGCCGAAGGCGAAGCCAATGAAAGCAGAGCTAAGATCGACCTGAGTTTCATCTACAACACTGCGCAGTTCGGCCGCGGCAATCAAGGTCACACTTGGGGTGACTCGATGAATGACGCCGAACGTGCTGCGGTTATTGAGTTCCTCAAAAGCCTCTCGGGCCCCGACATGCCACCGGCCGCGAAGAGCGATCAAGCGTCGCTCTAAAAGGCGGCGCCCTCGATTGCCTCTGTGGGCTGCTTGGCTGGATTATCAAGCTAGGCTATCTAGCTGTGCCGTCTCGTACCGTTTCGGCGAGCAGTCTACGAAGGCGATGTTGCCTGGCTAACTAATGCGCGACTTGCTGTTAGGTGCGTAGCCTGTAGAAGGCTCCCAGCAAGGAGTATCGGTCCGCCTGAGAGGGATATCCCCAGCACAATTTGAAATAGCGCGTGTTTCATTGCCGTGCTTGGTGTTTGCTGCTATCTGACGGGCTAGGCGCTGGGCTATCTGGTCGTCCAGTAACAGCTTGATCTGCATACTCAGGGCCTCTGTGTATTTCCAAAGCCTATGTTATAACCCCGAGTGTCACGCGAACTCAGAACCCACCCCCTAAAACCTCAAAATGGCCCTAACCAGACCCCACCCCCGGGGGGGACAGCCACTTACTCAAAAAGGGTCCCTATTTTGCTAGTACATAATATTCTGAACAAAACATTTGCCCTCAGAGAATAACAATGAAAAACATATTGTTTTTAGTCGCCTTGATTGTGTCACCTGTCTTTGCTCAGGAAGAAGCGGCGAAAAACTGTGGTGCAAACGATTTCGCTCTACAAATTCTTGGATCTGGTGGTCCTTTCGGTAGCGGCGATGCCAAAAGGTGAGTTGGAAGTAATCGCCTATCACGAAGGGTTGCCGGGTCATCACATGCAGATCGCGATCCAACAGGAGCTGGAGGACGTGCCAACCTCCAGCACTCAGGCAGGTTTTACGGCTTACTCAGAAGGTTGGGGGCTTCACTCCGAGTTGTTAGCTAAGGAAATGGAGGGCACCTATACAGACCCATATTCAGACTTCGGTCGACTCGGCTCGGAGATCTGGAGGGCGATTCGTCTGGTGCTAGACACTGGCTTGCATGTCAAAGGGTGGACTGAAGAACAAGCGGTTCAATACTTTCTCGATAACTCCACCATCACCGAGGCCCAAGCGCGCTCAGAAGTGCAGCGCTGTATGTTGCCGCCCGGACAAGCAACCAGTTACAAAATTGGTATGTTGAAAATTCTGGAACTGCGCGAAAAAGCGGAGCAGGCGTTTGGCGATAAGTTCGATATTCGCGGCTTTCATGATGCCGTACTGGGAGGCGGCGCGGTTCCATTCAGCGTGCTTGAGGCAATGATTGATCAGTGGATTGCTGAAGTGCAGGTAAGGTAGTAGCGACAAACGTAGTGTTTGGTTTGTAGTTTCTGAATGCGGACTAATTTGATAAGCATTAAGAATAGAAAATGGTAATTGAATATTAATTAAATAATAGCGCTTTAACTGCAGGTAGTCTCGCCGGAAGGGTGCTATCCCGGGATGGAAGTGTACAAGTTCAGGTAAAAAGAGCTAATTTTAGAGTCGGGGTAGTTCCATCACTTATTAGGAAGAATTGCTATTGAGGTTTAAGCAGAATCTAGTAGGCTCCGGGAGGTACAGTTATATCTATATTTAGCTTAGCAGTTCATTTGAGGTAGCACTAAATAATGGGTGTACAGCTATTCACGATATTTCATGCGTGAGTTTAACGGGGCATTACTCTAAAAATTTTGCCTCTATCGCTGTCAGTTAGAATATAAAGAAAGCCATCGGGACCAACACGAATATCGCGGACGCGGGCGTTAATCTCAGTAAACATCGGTTTCTCATTTAAAACCTTATTTCCTTCTATTTTTAATTGACGCACCTCTTCGTCGACAAGTGCACCAATAAAAAGATCTCCCTGCCATTCCGGAAATGCAGCGCCGCGGTAAATTGCCAATCCTGAGGGTGCAATACTGGGCGCCCAGTAGGTTAAAGGTTCTTCAACTCCAGGCGCAGATGTTAGAGGTGAGACATATGCTCCGGAGTAATTAACACCTTTAGTGACGGCGGGCCAACCATAATTTAGAGTTGGTAATATTTTATTAAGCTCATCGCCACCTTGTGCGCCATGCTCATGCATGTAGACGATGCCTGAATCCGTATCAAATGCCAATCCTTGGGGGTTTCGATGTCCATATGACCAGACCCGAGGGTCTCCTTGACTGCCGTCTGCATAGGGATTGTCGAGAGGTACGCTACCATCGGTGTTAATCCGAATGATTTTTCCTAGTAGGCTAAATCTGTCTTGAGCTGCCTCACGATACTCAAAGCCATCACCCGTCGTCATCATTAAGGTGCCGTCAGCCAAGAAGACCATCTTACCACCGTAATGAACAGGTGTGTCTTTTAGCGGAGAGACAGTAAATAAGGTTTGTGAATTTTCTACTGCTAATCCATTCAGGATCCCCTTCACAATACGCGTGCCGTTTTTAGCGGCAGTACCGTAGGCAAAAGAAAGATAAATAGTTTGATTTAAAGCAAAATCAGGATCCAGTATAACGTCAAAGTATCCGCCCTGACTTTCCACATAGGTGTCGGGCAAACCCGTTATCGGCTCGCTCACTTCTCCTGATGCACTTATACGAAGCATTTCTCCGATTCTTAAAGTCACCAAATAATCTCCGTCCGGGAGGAATGCGATGGACCAGGGAAAGTTTAGGTTTTGAGCAAGTGTTTCAATTTTATAGTCCACTGAACTTTGAGCAGCAGTATGGGTCGCAGTAGTCACGATGCCGATAGATAAAAAAATCATGGCTAGGATTATTTTTTTTAAAAATAGTTTGAAGTGCATAAATAGTCCTTTAATTTAAGGCAAATTTAATCCATCATATCAAGACCAATTAGATGATTAGGATTTTTAAATGATCAATTCACTATCTAGAAATATTCTAAGTTTAATAACAGCTATTTTTATTTCTTATGTTTTCGGCGCTATATTTGTCAGTCAAGCCAATGTCGCCGCCGTTGTCGCAATGAATTTTGATGTAACTGCATTACAGCGATTTGACGCGGCACTGCATGATGTGACCAATATGACTGGTATTTATCTCCCTGTTATAGCCGTGAGTTATTTTATTTCTATGCCGGTCGCAACACTGTTAATTAGGCATTTACCTCAATTGCGGATGCTTTTATATGTATTGGCAGGCGCTTCCGGTTTAGTTGCCATTCACTTGATTATAAAAATGACCTTTGGGCTCTCTGGTATCGCACCCACTCGTACTCTTGCGGGGTTGATGGGGCAAGCAATTGCCGGTGGCGTAGGCGGATATTTTTTTCACATAATCTCTCTAAGCCGACAATATGATAAGGACCTCACGGCTAAGTAATTTTAGTTACTAAGTCGTATTTCAATTTTCGAACATAGTAGCTATTTTAGCGTCTATAAGCTTGAGATAATCTTTTTTGTTATTTATTTCTTTGAGGATATTCTTTCGATGAGCTTCTAACAAACTTCGGCGTTTTGTCGCTGTTTTTTCGCCTTCGAGATAAAGCTGGCCGTAATAACGAATCTGACTAATCGGCATATCCGTGCCGCGCAAGGCCTTAATGAACTTTAGCGCTCTGATATCAATATTTGTATATATCCTTCGGCCAGATTGGTCCTTGGCTATATTTGGAAGCAATCCCAGCTTCTCATAGTAGCGAAGTGTATGATGCGTGAGATTGGTTTCTTTTGCTGCTTGCGAAATCGAGTAAAATGTCATGAGGGCTTTTCTTATTTGGCTACACGCTTTCTAAAAGAATCGCCTGCTAGTTTTAGCGCTCTACCACGCGAGAGAATTCTAGGAAGAAGAGCAAATTTCTTGTTTTCATTGCCAGCGATTTTGTAGACTTTGTTTTCCAGAAATGCGTTCAAACCTTCTATAGCGACGTCTTTACTTGACATACCAACCTGTCCCGACTCAGCTAGTTTTGCATTTAGAGCTTTAAGCTCGGCGGATGAATTTTCCGACGCGACGCGGCTGAATTCCGTAGCTGTTGCACCTGGACATAGAGTCATAACTCTGATTCCTTTGCCTTCGTATTCATATCTGATTGCTTCGGAAAACATCAATACATATGCCTTTGATGCTGAATATACACTCGCATAAGGCACCGGTAAGAATGAAGCGGTAGAGCCGAGATTGATTACACCGCCATGACCTCGCTTCGCCATGTCAGGAATTGCGAGTCTGCATAGATCCGTTAAGGAGGTAATATTTAGTTGAATCATGCGAGCATAGTCATTTGCGTCAAATTCTGTGAATTCGCCCCAGCGCCCATAGCCTGCGTTATTTATCAGCAAATCTATTGTCAAATTTGATTCTTTGATTTTAGAGTAGAGTCTTTCAGCCGAACCGGCAAGACTAAGATCCTCTGAGAAAGCAAAGGCTTCGTTACCACTATTTCGAATAATATTTACTTCTGCGTTAAGTTTTTCTTCCGATCTCGCAGTGAGTATGACACGAGCGCCACGTTTAGAAAGCTCCTGTGCCAACGCTAAGCCTATACCTGAAGAAGCTCCTGTTATCAACGCTGTTTGATCTTTATAGGAATTCATTTTTACTCTCCTTAGTTTCTAGGCTGTTTTGTGTTCAGTTGATACAAACTTTTTCCCAATTCAAATGTATCTATCCTTAGATGTTTTCTTTGATTCGCGCGGTCTCTGCTCTTCGTCGTTCTAACTCGCGCTCTCCACGTAAAATATTAGTCATGCTGTAATTGCCTTCATGGCAAGCAAATTCGTAGAGTAGGCCGTCGATTTTAGTCATCGGTATGACGGCAGTGATGACGTCTTTAAAAGTAGAAGGGTCGTTGATCGTGAAAACGTATTCAATGGTATCGTGAGCGACGCGGGTAAATCGCTCCGTAAGCAATACATTTCTATTGCTGCCGTATGGGTAAAAAGTTTCGCGAAGGCCATTAAAATTTTTCGTTTCTACCACTAAAGTATCGCCGTCCCACCAACCTCGAGAATCGCCTGACCATAGGCGGATATCATCATGGAGGTCCTTGCTTTTGTTTAGAGGGATGATACGTGCATCATGAATCATTTCTGTCATAATCACTGCCGTATCTTTGTTCTGAAATATTTGTACATTATTGTTATATAGGCTAGGTACGAACGGAGGTCCTGAATTGAATCCCACGAGGCAGCGTGAGGAAAGGCCTCGGTCTTCAGGGCCATCTTTGGCAATCCCGCTTAGAACATAGCGGACTGGTCGTGTACCGGGAACATCAAAGCGCCCTCTATGTTGCTCTATTGCACCTTTGACTATTTCGGGCAGACGTCCATTTTTTGGATGAATAATATGCGATGTTCGAACTTGGTCGCCGACGGGAGTACTCTCTGTCCAAAAATCGTTATAGCTAATCCAGTTATTAGTCTTATCGCCTTTAGATGATGAGATTGGGTTGACGGGGGACTTCGATGCCGCGACTTGTCTCGCCTCTGGTGTTAGAAACTCTTGTTCGCCGAAACGAGCGTCACGTTGCATTGGAGTATTTGAGCTAAAATTCCATACGCCTCGAAGATCCGGTAGACCGTATTCAGTGCGGGGTACTTCGTAACCGCTAGTTTTTGGGGTTGGAGAAGCATAGCTTTCTAAAATGACTACTGTTAGTGCTAAAGGAAAGATACTAAGTCGGCGGATTTTCATTGATTACTCCGGTCAGAAAAACGGAACTTGTGACAAATTGGTGAATCCACTTTTTTATAACCCGAGGAACTATACAAGTTAGAGCGCACTCTATGTCAAGCAGGGTTCTCGCGCTTTTTTCGAACCTTACGAGTGGTAGGTTACGAGTTAGTTGAGTGTTCAGCTTTAGTAGACCACTACAGTGGCGTGTGACATGCGCATAGTGTAATGCACTGTCGAAACGGACTTGGCAAATGTGTGAAGCGTCAGCGCTCATAGGCAAGACGAAATGTCGATCCCTAAGGTATTACTGTCAGCTTATAACCTGTTTTAGGTTTTCCTGCCGACCATGCACCCGCTAATCAGCCCCAGCTCCCGCCCCAAAATCTCCAGCTCATAAAGCTCCGCCAACTTTGCGCTGCGCTCTTCGCGTATAGCCCGTGTTTCATTGCCGTGCTGAGTGTTTGCAGCTATCTGGCGGGGTTTACCTTTGGTTTTTTGCTAAGCGGGTTGTTGCTCGTGCAAGCTGAATAAAGCATCGATAGCGTAATACATATTAGGTTTTTGAGGTGTGTTTATGGAACTGCATGATGACGATGTGATGTTGATAGCAGGGGAGAGGATTCGGTGTCGTCGTTGCAGTGCCCGGAGTAAGCGCACTAAGTTACGTTGTGGTGCTCCTGCAATGAAGGGCAAAAAGGTGTGCGCTACGCATGGGGGTAAATCAACTGGACCAAAAACAGAACAAGGTAAAGCAAACAGCGCCAAAGCAAACCTAAAGAGCGGTAAGTACACAAAACAAGCCCAAACAGAACACAGTGAAGCCTCGGCACAACTCTCTCAACTCGAAGACGCTATGCACCTACTGGGCATGTCAGATGCACCTAGAAGCACAGGGCGCAAAGCACGGGGGTACAGGCCGATTACATCCCTTGATGGGGTGCGGGAGCTACTATCAGAATTAAAATCTGACTGAACCTCTTGTACCGAGTAATGGGCAAAGCAGTCTCGGTTTCTCGTTTCTTCTCGTTTCGACGGTTTCCGAGACCCGACCACCTCTCGTTTCTCTCGTTCCCCCTACTTAGGGGGACGAAACGAGTCCTAAAAAAGCGAGAACTACACCAATGCATATTTGTCACCGGTCAAAACCAACCTGCCGATTTCGAGTAGCCCCTCTAACGCTTCCTTAGCCCGCTGACCTGTATTCGTCGTCTGGTTAGGTAGTGATGCTTTTGCAATGTCGAGGGCTTCGTTAGTTGCTACCATGGTTCCAGCATCGAATTTAAGAAGTAGGGCATCGAGAACTGCCTTTTGGTTTTTACCCTTTGGTTGGACTAGTGACGGTTTGCGAAATAGGTCACCTACAGCAACACATGAAGAAATCTCATCTCCATCCTCATCCCTACCAAGGACTACACGCTCAAGCTTAAAAGACGTGGCATTGCCGCTTTCACCGTCCTTTACCTTACCGCTAAGCCACTCTAGGCCGCCCTGTGTGCGTTTAACCTCCAAGGCAGCATCTAGCGCTGCGTATAAACTAGAATGCCCCCTCGCGCCTCTGGAGGCGTCCTTGCCCGTGTGGTGGATAAGCACTACTAGTCCGCTAGTCATCCGCTGGAGTAGCTGTGCGTTTGAGATAATCATCCCCATGTGCGCTGACGAATTCTCATCTGAACCTGGTGCCGACTGAGCGAGGGTATCTATTACTATCACGCCTTCGTTCAAACCCGCCTCGATCACCGCTTCTGCAAAAACTGAAGCCTCAGAGCTGAATAGAGAGAGCATGTCGGTGACGACGCGAAAAGATTTTGGGAGCTTAATCTTATGGTGTGTCTCGTAGGCCTCGACTCTCTTCGCTATCCCCCCGGTTCCTTCGAGCGCGACGTAAACCACAGGGCATGAAGCCGTCTTATGTCCATAGAAGGCACTTCCGCAGGCAACAGCAGCTATGAGGTCCAAAGCAAGAAAAGATTTACCTGAGCCAGAGGGACCGTAGATTGACGCAAGGCCATGTTCTGGGAATAAACCCTTCACGCGCCATTTGGTTGTCGGTAGGTGTTGTAGTTGGTTGGGCGTCAGGAATGTATATTTAGATGCTCTAAGTGTTATCTCTGCTTCTTCAGTTGTGTTGCATGCTCTCGTAATACCGTCGAATTCGGCGGAAGATAGTAACCGAGGCGGCCCCCAAACTACTGACTTTGGGCCCAAGTCGTCTTCATATTGAAGTAACGGTAAAGGCCATTCTGGATGCCCTGCTGCGAGCCTCTCAAGGTAGGTAATGCGGTATCCTTCTGGGTTTCGTCGGCAATCTTTTAGTGCGCGTTGGTACCGTGTTATGCACTCGTCTTCATCATAATTGAGATATGGCTTACCAGAGTACTCCCCAGAGCTAAATTTCAAGAAGTAAGGTTGGCCGTCCTCTTGATATACACGGGACAACGCATTGCTGACATTTGTCCAAACTTGCTCATCGCTGTTGTCAATAAAACTCAGAACTAGCTCTAGTGATTCTTCCCGGAGTACTTTAGTGCCCTGTGATGTTTCGCTACTTTTAAGCCCGCTTGAGGTAGTAAAAATTGATTTTTCTTTTTCCCCACCCGACCTTGCCCCCCATTCTTCAATAAAATTTAGTAATCTTACTAACTTAAAGTCTTCTATAAATTTAAGTTTAGACAGGTGCTCTGCTACTGGCGAGCCTGTTAGGGCTAGAAAGAATCCTCTACTAAAAATTTCAACTTCGCGATGTTGATACTTTCTTACATTAGGGTAGTCTTTGGCGAAGCGAGACGGTCCGAACTTTACTTGGTGTTTTTTTGATGGGGGGCGTTCGGTAACGAAGAAATATTTGAAACCAGTACCGCTTGGGGATACTTCAACATAGCTTGGCGCTTTTTGGAAAAGCTTTTGAATTAAAGAGTCACTTAATTCTCCGTTAGGCGATCTAAAGCCGTCAAAATCAAGGCACCAAAGATAGCCTTTTTTTTCGCCGAGATGAACAATCAGGCCGTCCAGTAGGGAAATGCCGCAGTTGTATTCAGATTTTTCGGCGCACAGTTTCTGTATTTCTGGGAAAGTCAACAGCGCGTTGGTGTCGTTATATGGTACGGGGTATCCGTCCTTGGATACCGGTACTTTCTTTGATTTTGAATCCCGCTCGACGTTCTGCCATGCCAAGAATCTATTCGACATCTGCAATTCTTCTGGGATGAGTGAATAATTAGCCATCGTCATCTACTCTCCCCCTCCCTGTCTCGGAGCCGTTTAATTCGTCCCATCTCTTAAATTGAGAATCAAGAAACTCAAAATTGGTCTCTCCCTTAGGTGTTCCGCCGAACCTATGACACCAATCGGCCACCGTCATTGCTACGTCGCCCTTGGCTACAATGAGTGATTCCGGGCAATCGTTATATAGATGCTTCAGATAATCTTGAACAAACACACGTATGTTGATTTCTTCTTTAATGGTAGTCATTTCGCACCTCAATCATAGGGATTTTGATGTTAAGAACTGGGCACAACCCACCATGCCTGATTTTTTTAGCAACTGCTGAGATTTCATCCCAAAATGCAGCTATCGTTGTGTGATCTGCGAGAGATATTTCCTCTGCAAACGATGCGCCCTCCCCAGGGGATTCAAAATCTTCTCCTAGTACCTCGATAACGGCATCAGTATCTAAGTTAATGTCGTGAAATAATTTTAGTTCTATGTTCATTGGTTATCTCCTGTGAGCTTGAGGTTCTCAATAAAGTTGGATATTTCAGTTTCTAGCCAGAATGATCTCCGTCCGCACTTAACCGGTGCCGGGAACCTTCCCGAGGCGACCCCTGCATACCAACAACTCTTGCTGACAGGAATCAGGTCAAGTACCTCTTTAAGGCTTAGGAGCTGCGGGCCGGTTGATGAGATTTTATTGGTCATTGGTCGCACTCCTACTGACTGAATTTCCTTCGAGTAGTCGAGCTAAGTCAATTACTCGCCAGTAAAAGCGGCCGTTGACGCGTGTTGGGGTTATTGGCCCTGAGTCAGTTTGCGCCCAGAGGCGTAATGTTTGCGGAGATAGCGATAGATGCAAAGCTGCTTCGTTAGTTGCGAGGGCAACACGAGCTTCGCTTGTGAGGGGTGTTAGTTCGGTTAAAGAAAGATTTTTTATAGGCACGAAATTCCTCCTGTGCAAATAAACCCGGACCCCTCGTGAGGAGTCTCTGAAAATGGTTTTTTTCGCACAGGTGCCTACCCTGGTTGGAACGGCGGTGACATCGCTCGGTTAGAGGCCCACTGCGAGAGGCGTGATGTCAGCAGTTGTGTCAGCTCCCGAAGGAGGTCGCCGGGGAGACGTTGACGGGCTCCGGCCTCATACTCTTATATAGGGAGATTTGGGGTATAACTTTAGTTATTTCTTAATAAAAATTCCGCTCTTATTATAGATCTTTGTCCTTGTTCTTTGGAGTAGTGAAATTAGTCGGAATTAGCTAAGTTCGCCATAACTAAAAGGCTTAATATTATTATCGCCGTTCGCTAAACCATTCAAATAATCAGCCCATGATTGCATCATTTCCATACGCTGCGGTAGATGCTTGGTGCGGTTATAGGCCCTTCCATTCGCGTCTTTGACCGAGTGAGCCAGCTGATGTTCGATCCAGTCGACCGGAAAATCAAGTACTTCATCTAGAATTGTCCGAGCCATCGCTCTGAACCCGTGTGGGCTGATCTGATCATTTGTATAGCCTATCGTTCTCAGTGCTGTCCTGACCCCGTTCTCAGACAAAGGACGGCTAGCGCCTCGAGCACTAGGAAAGACGTATTTACCTCTGCCAGTCATGTGCTGTAACTCTTCTAAAATTGCTATCGCCTGTGAAGCCAGCGGGATTATATGCGGTTCCTTCATCTTCATTTTCGACGCAGCCAGCTCGATCCTGGCCTCGGCAAAATTCACTTCTGACCATTCGAGATGGCGCAGTTCTCCGGGGCGGCAAAAAAGGAGGGGAGTAAGCTTTAAAGCTGCCATGACGACCGGAGAAGCTTGGTAGTTGTTAATTGCAGCTATCAGGGGCCCAACCTCAGCTGGCTCAGTGATAGAGTTGAAATGCGTTCTGGTCGGTTGAGTGAGCGCGTCTTTTAAGTCAACGCTAGGGTCCCGTTCGGCTCTGCCGGTTGCCACCGCATAACGGAAGATTTGTCCCGCTAGTCGCTTTGCTCGATGGGCCGTTTCTATTGCCCCCCGACTTTCGATCTTGCGCAGAGTCTTTAGCAATTCGGGTGCTTTAACATCGGCGATAGGTCGTTTGCCGAGGTGGGGGAGCAAGTCCTTCTCCAGCAGAGCTTTCTGCCTCTTCTCTGTGCTGTCCGACTTTCTGCTGCGGCTTTTGCTCCACTCTATCGCAAGTAACTCAAAGCTGTTTGCCAGTGCGGCGTGCGTTGCTGCAGATGACGCTTTCTTGTGTGCGCTGGGATCAATGCCGCTAGCAAGATTCTCTCTTGCGCGCTGATGTTTTTCGCGGGCTTGTTTGAGGCTGGTTGCTGGATAAACGCCAAGAGCCAGCGTTTTCCTTTTGCCAGCAAATCGGTAGTCATACCTCCAATACTTAGCTGTCGAATTTATCAACAGGTACATGCCGCCACCGTCGCTTAAGCTGTATGGCTTAGGCTTCGGTTTTGCTTGATTTACCGCAGTGGCTGTAAGTTTCTGCATGTCAGCATCCCTCAAAGTGACGGTATGCAATCCGCTGTGCCGGGAGATACCGCCAAAAATACCGTCAAAATTCTTGGATTCAGGAGGAGCTTAACGGACTTTGGTGGAGGGGTAAAGCCAAAAAAGCCCTGATTAACAGGGCTTTAAGGACTTCGTCGGACTTACGTGGACTTGTATTTGGTGGAGGCGGGGGGAATTGAACCCCCGTCCGTCAGCTCTCTATCTTCGGCTCTACATGCATAGCGTCGTCTACTAGGTTAACCCTCATCGGCCCGACGGGCAGGGTGAATTGGGCGAGCTTGATACTATTTAGCCGCTTCACGTCAAGCGCGTTCCACTGGCGATCCCGTTCTAGATGACGATTACCAAATACCAGTTTACGGGCATCCCGGCGGTAATCGCTAGCAGGCTATTAAGCTGCTAGGGCGTAGCTTTCGTCGTTGGCAACTATAAAGTTGCAGTAATTGATTTACGAGAGTTACTACCCTCTCGGCATGCACCTAAGGTTTCAATACCGGCGTCGAATCCAAATCGCCCCCAAGTTGCTAAAGCATAGCACGAATAGGTAATTGCCACGATAACTGATTAAAAGTGGGTGGCGAGACGGATTAGCGGTTGGCGTGGCGTACGATGCGCTGCTTGTCGACTTGCCACTCGCGGTCTTTCTCAGTGGCGCGCTTGTCGTGGTCTTGCTTGCCCTTGGCGAGTGCTATCTGACACTTCACCAGATGGCCTTTCCAATACAATTTCACGGCGACACAGGTATGGCCCTTCTGGTGCACGGTGGCGAAAAGCTTCGCCAACTGCTTGCTGTGCAAGAGGAGTTTTTTTATGCGCGTGGGGTCGGCGATGACATGCGTGCTCGCTGTGTCCAGCGGCGTGATCTGGCATCCGAGAAGAAAGGCTTCGCCATCTTTTAGCAGCACGTAGCTGTCGATCAGCTGAACCTTTTTCATGCGCAGGCTTTTAACTTCCCAGCCCTCGAGAACCACGCCTGCCTCGAAGCTCTCCTCGAGGAAGTAGTCGTGTTTCGCCTTCTTGTTGAGAGCGATAGTGCCGTCGGAGACGGTGGGTTTTTTCTTTGCCATTGAGGAAGTATAGCAGTTTAGGTCTGAGGAGCTTACTAGTTGTTAATGTTAATCGCGCAGCTGCCGCGTTGTGCTGCCCTAGAGCCGCTGATAGAATCGTGAGCCTACGTAGAGCGCTTGTCTAAAGCCATGCGAAAAAGAATAACAGACTAAAAGGAATAGGATTCCATGGCGCAAGCACGCGGGCAATTCAGCTCCAAACTGGGTTTTATTCTAGCGGCTGCGGGGTCGGCCGTTGGGTTGGGTAATTTGGTCGCCTTTCCTGTCATGGCGTCTAAAAACGGCGGCGCCGCCTTTCTAATTATCTACCTCCTCTTCGTCGCGTTTATTTGCTATCCCGTGATGATGGCCGAAATCGCTATGGGGCGGCGCGCCAAGCGGAATCCTGTTGGCGCGTTTGATACCATCTCCGGCGGTTCTGCTAAGTGGCGGCTTACGGGGATGCTGGCGATCATTACGCCGTTTATGATCGCCGTGTTTTATACTGTGATCACAGTCTGGCTTGTCGTTTATCTAAAGGAACTCGCAAGCGGGGGCCTCGATCGGCTCTCGCAAGAGCAGACTTTCGGCGAGATCGTGGCTGCGCCGTCGCTATTCGGCTATGCAATTTTCCTTCTTGTTGGCGTGTTTTTGATTCTGCTCGGCGGCGTGAAGGGCGGCATCGAGCGTCTCGCACGAGTGCTAATGCCGACGCTCGCAATAATGCTCGTTGCACTGACGATGTTCGTATTGACTCTCGACGGCGCCAGCGCAGGAATCGCCTACTATCTCGTTCCCGATTTTACCAAGATGAGCTTGTCGACGGTTAATGGCGCGCTGAGTCAGGCATTTTTCTCGCTCTCGCTGGGGATGGGAATTCTAATTACCTATGGCTCGTACTTCAGCCGCGAAGACAGCATTCCGGGTTCGGCGCGAACGGTGGCTGTGATGGATACCGGCATCGCTTTTTTCGCCGGCCTGCTTATTTTACCTGCGATATTTGCCTTCGATCCTAATACAAATACCGATGATCTATCGACGAGCAGCGTTGGCTTGATCTTCTCGTTTCTGCCTAAAATCTTCCTCTCCATGCAGGCAGCGGTAGGCTATCTGGGCGCGACGATTGTCGCTATCGTCTTTTTCCTCTTGGTGTTTTTTGCAGCACTGACCTCGCTTGTATCGATTATCGAGATACCCATTTCGTATTGGATAGATGAATTTAACATGTCCCGTCGAAAGGCTGTATTGACACAGGCGGCTCTTCTGACACTCTTCGCGATACCTGCAACGCTGTCATTCGGCATGTCCGACTTTTTTACCACGTTTACGAGCTATGGCGGCCTCAGTAAATCCTTTTTCGACGTGGTCTACGATGTGTTCTACGAAACCATCCTGCCTCTTGTTGGCTTCACCGTGTGCTTGTTTACTGCGTATCGCTGGAAGATGAGTGGGCTGACCTCCGAGCTCATCATTGGTGATGACAACTACGAAGGCTCGCTGCTGCAGCGCTATTTGAACTTCGCGCTCGGGACGATTATCCCGTTGGTATTGTTTTCGGTTTTTGTCAGCACCGTCATTCAGATTTATCTCTAGCGGGCGCGGCTATGGCTCATGTTTCGCGCAGTGCGCTCATCGGCTATTCGGCGCAACAGATGTTCGATTTGGTCAACGATATCGAGCAGTATCCACAGTTTATGCAGGGCTGTCGCTCGGCGCGAGTTATCTCTAAATCCGACGAAGAACTCGTCGGCGAGCTCAGTCTGGCCAAGGCGGGCGTTACGCAAACCTTCGTTACGCGCAATTCGCTTATCGCGCCTAGCCGCATAGAGATGAAGCTAGAGGAAGGTAATTTCTCCAAATTTTCGGCCGTCTGGCAATTCGAGGCGCTGACCGAGGCCGCCTGCAAAGTCAGTTTCGAAATGGAGTTCGAATTCAAATACGGACTCGTCGACCTTGCGGTGGGCAAACTGCTCAGTGGTTCGGCTAACAATCTGGTGGATGCATTAGTAGACCGTGCAAAGTTGGTATACGGTTAGCATTGAGATGGATAACGCTGTACTTAAGAGTTTAATCAGCTAATGGACAATCCGCAGGATAACGAACTCATGGTTGAGGTAGTCTATGCCTCGCCAACTAAACAAAAACTGGTTACGCTGACCGTTCAGCAAGGCACGACTGCGTTGCAGGCTGTGGAACTCTCGAATATTGCGGAGGAATTTCCAGAGATAGAACTGGGAAGCCTCGACCTCGGCATCTTCGCTCAACCCCTCGACGGTAAGGGGCGGCCCCTGCCGAATGAGTACGAGGTGCAAAACCTCGACAGAGTCGAGATCTATAGGCCACTGACGATTGATCCGATGCAAGCGAGACTTGCCCGAGCAGAGGAAAAGCGGGCGGCTAAAGAGGCCGCGAAGAAGCGTAAAAACGAGAACCCTGCCTAGGAGGCACGCGGCAGCGCCATGACAGATTTAGAGAAGAACAATGCTGCCAAAGCACTCGACGCGCTCCGCGATATTCTTGCGCGGGTCGAAGGAGGGCTGCATGAATTCTATGTGACGCCCTACAGGCGCTCTTTCGCCCGCGCGCAGCGCGACGAAGAAGACCTTTTTATGCTGCTCATTTTTGCCGAGACGCTCGGCATCCCCAACCCCGCGGCTTTTTACACTATGGAGCTGCTTCCAATCGTCTACGACCGTTTTCATGACTGGCATATCCGCATGGGCATGGAAAGGTCTCCGCTGGATCATGTCCATTGTTGTTAGCACTCGCGCAGACCAAAAAAATATTGTTCTTTGGTGGCAAAGGGGGCGTTGGCAAGACGACTGTATCGGCCGCGACTGCCCTTGCCCGCGCGCAGGCCGGAGGCAAAGTGCTACTGGTGTCGACAGATCCAGCACACAATCTTGGACATCTTTTTGATCGCGCGATAGGCGCAAAGCCCGTGCGCCTCGCACCGGGTCTCGATGGACTCGAATTAGATCCTGACGAAACGGTGCGTCTACATGTTAAGGAAATCACGTCGTCGCTGCATAAGCTTATGCCGGTTCACCTGCGCGGTGAGGTCGATAAGCACATGGCGTTATCGAAAGATGCGCCGGGTATGCAAGAGGCAGCGCTCATGGAGCGCATCGCCGAGGTAGTTGAACAAGGCGTTAAAGACTACGACCTCATCGTTTTTGATACTGCGCCTTCGGGTCACACTGCGCGGCTAATGGAGCTGCCTGAGATGATGTCGGCATGGACGGAGGGGCTCATCAAAAGGCAGGAAAAAGCGGACAGTTTCGCGCAGGTTGTGCGCGACCTAGGTCGCGATTCGTCGATGGAAGAGAAAACCTTCGGCGCCGATTCGCAAGATGCCGAGAAGATGCGCGAGTCTGGAATTCGCGGGATTTTGCATCGCCGCCGCCTGAGGTTTACCCATCTGCGTGATCAGTTGAGCAATCAGGAGACCACTGCATTCGTTATCGTTCTCGCCGCCGAGCGGCTCCCGGTGCTCGAATCTATCGAGCTCTACGCGCAGCTCAAAGCCGCCCAGGTAAATGTCGCGGGTCTCGTGGTTAACAAGCGAACGCCGGAAGAGGGCGGCGATTTTATGCGCGCCCGTTACCAACAAGAGCAGGCCCATCTCGACGTCTTAACCGCCGCGTTGCCGCATCTGCCGCGTCACGATCTGTATCTGCTGGCTCAAGATATTGTCGGAGTCGATGCGCTTTCACGATTCGCAGAAGCTCTCTAGCTGCAACGTGACGCGCTAAAGTTCAGGCAGTGCTATCAAGAAAATTTTTCACCGCGATTAAGTCGATCTAGCAAAAACGGTTGCGGCGACCGTGCCGGCTGGTTTATAAGTGGCGTGTCGAAACAAAGATCAAACCTATGATTACCGTAATGAATCTAGCCAAACGAGTGAACAAACTGAGGGGCCTGCGAAGCAGTCGGACTTCCTTGAATGCTGCGCGCTCGAGATTTACGGAGACTCGGTTAGCTGGGATGGCGCTCGCGTGGTTGTTCTCGGCGTTTCTTCTTTTCGGGCAGGGCGTAGATCTTAGTCATAGCCATGACGGCGATCTTACCTCACGAATCGACTGCGAAATCTGCTTTGTCACGGGCACGCTCGGTCAGGCAGTGAGCGCGAGCGGCGTTGTCATAGACCTTCCGCCTGTGGCGGCAAACTTCGATTCCCCTGCATCTTCTGTTGCTAGCTCAGCGCCGCCTGTCTCCAAGGCGCGCGCACCCCCTCTCTCCTAAACAGCATGAACTAGTTTGTCGCGGGCTGAGTTTCTACTCCGCAGCGATCTCAGTGATTCTTTTGTTTAGGGAAATACCATGACTTATTCTCGTAGCTTGCTATCCAAGCAGGCGGATATCCATGCTGCTGCGCGCAGCAACCGTTTTAGCTTTTCAACTTTGGCTGTCGCTATAGCAGCGAGCCTCGCTCATTCTGCGCTTAGCGCACAAGAGCTCGATCATCGTGAAGAGCGCCTCGAAGAGATCGTGGTAACCGCCACGCTGCATCGCAGCCGAGCAGACACCGTGCTTCCCGTAAACCTCCTCGCGGGCGAAGAGCTCAGAGAAAAACTTGGAGCAACGCTTGGCGCAACGCTATCCGAACAGGTTGGCATTAACTCGGCGAGTTTCGGCCCCGGCGTTGGCGCGCCGGTGATTCGTGGGCAAAGCGCTAATCGTGTCCAAGTCCTGCAAGGCGGGATCGGCAATATCGATGCCTCCTCGGTCAGCCCCGACCATGCAAACAGTTTGGAACCTGCCCTAGCAACACGCATTGAGGTGGTACGAGGTCCAGCGACGCTGCTTTATGGCAATGGGGCGATCGGCGGCGTAGTCAATGTAATCGACAATCGGATTCCAACCCAACTGACCGAAGGCGTCGAAGGGATGTTGGAGAGCCGCCACAACAGCGTGAGTGATCAGCAGGTCAGCGTCGGGCTCCTCGAGGGCTCGGTTGGGCAGCTAGCGTGGCATATCGACGGCGTCTATCGCGAGAGCAATGACTTAGAGATTCCCGGATTCGCGCTTAACCCGGCATTGGTAGATACCGCAGATTCCGAAGCGCTAGAGGAGCTCGTCGAGAGTCGTGGCGTGGTTCGCAATACCAGCGCGCGCTCTAACGCACAATCAGTGGGCGCCTCATGGATATTCGATGAAGGCTATTTCGGTGTCGCATTTAATCGTCTCGACAATCAATATGGCATACCGGCAGGCTCACATGCCCATCATGAGGACGAACATCATGGTGATGACGGTCACGACGTTGGCAATCATGAGGAGCACGACGATCACCACGATGAAATGCACGCCGATGAAAATGTGCTAATCGACATGCAGCAGGAGCGCTTCGACCTCGAATTTGAGCTGCCTCTCGCGGGTTTCTTCGACGAGGTTCACGGCCGAGTCGGCGTTGTAGATTACGAGCACGTTGAGATTGAGGGCACGGAGATAGGCACACGGTACACCCAATCAGGAGTAGAAGGACGAGTAGCGCTGCACCAAGTTGAAGCCGGCGGGCGTCAAGGCGTGGTCGGGTTCCAGGGCTCCATTCGTGAATTTTCGGCATTGGGCAGCGAGGCCTTCATTCCGGAGACCGATATTAGCGCCGCCGCCATGTTTACAGTCCAGAGTTTAGACACGGGATCTTGGCTTTTCGAAGCTGGCGCGCGTATCGAAACTCAGAAGCTGGATCAGGTCGCAGGGAGCTGCGATCAGACTGACACAACGTGGAGCGGCAGCGGCTCGGCGCTTTGGCGATTCAGCGAGGACACAAACGCTATATTCTCTCTATCGCGCTCCGAACGTGCGGCGACAATAGACGAGCGCTATTCGAATATTCAGGGCAATTGCACGGAGCTGCCCCTCGAGGCCATGGTTCAGCACGCTGCGACGCAGCGCTTGGAGGTCGGTCTTCCCAATGCCGAGACCGAGCGCGCGACGAACTTGGAATTTGGACTGCGCAAACACGCGGGCGACCTCACAGGCGAGCTTAATTTCTTTTATAACGACATCGCCGACTACATCTACCTCGCGAACACGGAACTCGAGTATGACGAAGTGATGGTCTCCCGTTTTAGGCAAGAGGATGCGAGTTTTATGGGTCTCGAAGCCCAGCTGAGCGCGCCGCTGCGCCGCAGTGGTGATCACTTAACCGAGATAGCATTCTTTGCCGATTACGTGCGGGCAGAACTAGACCAGAGTGGTGATGTACCGCGAATTCCCCCTTTGCGGGCAGGGATCGAATTGCAGCACTCGCATGTACACTGGCAAGCGAAGCTGCGCTGGCAAGAAGTGCAAGAGCAAGACAACGTGGCTTTCGGAGAGCTCGCTAGCCCAGGTTACAGTTTGCTTAGCGCCTACGCCGACTGGCATTTCGATCTTGGCAATCGAGAGGCGCTGTTGTTTGTAAGAGGCACCAATCTGCTCGACGAAGAAATTCGCGAGCATCCTTCCTTCCTAAAAGAAGTGGCGCCAGGTGCAGGTCGTGCGTGGGAGCTTGGGGTGAGATTTAACTTCTAGCAACCGTTTTCCGGCGTCGGTTCGAAGTCGCCGCTTAAACTCACCAGCTGGTCGTTTTCGAAGAGAACCGAGAGACGCTCTTGGCCTCTCTCTCCACCGCCCGGCTGGAAGTTATAGACATAGTCCCAGCGGTCCTGGTGGTAAGGGTCGCGGATTAAAGGAGTACCCATAACGAAAATGACTTGGCGTTTTGTCATTCCTGGGCGTAGCTGATCCACCATCTCCTGCGTGATGATATTTCCCTGCGGTATCGAAATCTTGTAAACACCAGGAAAATCCATAGAACCGATATTGTTGCAGGCGCTAAGTAGCAAGAGACAGGCGACTGCGAGCAAAGAGTTTAGTGTGCGCATAGCGTGAGAGTTGTTCCTTTTTTTGCCGTTGATCCGGCTTAGGGGCATAATGGTACCCCAGTTGCGCGGCAAGCACGAACCGCGCTGCAGAGTTAACGCAGTTATTACGCCACCATTAGACCTAAAGGGTAAACATGAGCTCAGAGAATCAAGAACTTCGCGATGCCGGACTCAAGGTAACTCACCCGAGGGTTAAGATCCTCCAAATGCTCGAGAGTTCCGAAACCAAGCACGTCTCTGCAGAGGATGTATACAAAATGCTGCTCGAAGCCAATGAAGACACGGGGTTGGCCACAGTCTACCGCGTGCTTACACAGTTTGAGGCGGCGGGGCTTGTTACCCGTCACCACTTCGAGGGTGGAACATCGGTCTTTGAGCTTAGCACCGAGCATCATCATGATCACATCGTCTGCAATAAGTGTGGGCAGGTGCAGGAATTTTACGATGAGGTAATCGAAGAGCAGCAAGAGAAGATTGCGCGCAAATACGAATTTAAGATTACCGATCACAGCCTCTATTTATATGGGCTCTGTAAGGCTTGTCAGGGTTAGCTTACTCGCTAGTCCTATTTCTGCGCTTTCTTTGACGCTTTCTTCGGCGCGTTTTTCGACACTTCTAGCGGCGGGGCCTTCCTAGCCTTCGATCTGGAGGCGGGCACTGCCATCATTTGCCTCGCATGTGCCAACGACTCGGCGCTGCAGTCATCGCCACCTAACATGCGCGCAACCTCTTTTAAGCGGCTATCTTCATCAAGCTTATCGATTCTTGTCAGCGTTGAATCTCCTCCCGCCTGCACCGACTTGCTCACAAAATAGTGGCTATGTCCCTGACCCGCAACCTGCGCCTGATGCGTCACGCAGAGTACCTGACTCGACTCGCCGAGCCTGCGCAGTAGTTCACCTACGATCTTGGCAACTCCGCCGCCAATGCCAACGTCGACCTCGTCGAATACCAAGCTCGGCGTGTGTGAGGTCTGCGCCGTGATGACCTGAATGGCGAGGCTTATGCGCGAGAGTTCGCCGCCCGAGGCAATTTTTATTAATGGTTTCGCACTTTGGCCAGGGTTGGTGCTTACTAAAAACTCAACTGCCTCGCTCCCCATTACACTAGGTGTGTCGGAGGTAGTGGGAGTGAGGGCAACCTCCAGTCGCGCATGGGGCATGCCCAGATTCTTTAGCTGATCGTTGACTAGCATAGCGAGTTTGACTGCGCCGGCTTTGCGCTGCTCACTCACCTTTTTGGCGGCTTCGCTATACTCGGCACGAAGCGTAGAGTCAGCTGCCGTCAGCCGCGCCAATTCTTCGTCACTATTCTCAATGCGTTCAAGCTGAGCGCGCATCTCAGCAGTGAGTGCTAAGAGCGCTTCGGGTTTTACACGATGCTTACGCGCAAGCGCGTAGATATCACTTAGTCGTTGGTTTACCTCGTCGAGGCGCTGCGGGTCGGCTTCGAAACTATCAACAAAATAGCGTAGGTCGTCTATCGCTTCATCTAGCTGAATGGAAGCAGATTCGATGAGCGTCGCTGCATTGCTCAATCGAGCCCCCTTGCCCTGAAGCGCCGCAAGTATTCCCGTCGCCTTGGCGAGAAGATCCCCAGCATTGCCCTCACCGTCGCCCGCGCAGCAGTCGAGCGCCGCCTGGGCTGAGACGATGGTTTCGTCGGCGTTGCTCAGATTTTTGAACTCGGCTTCGAGGTTTTCGAGTTCCTCCTCACCAAGGGCGAGCTCATCTAATTCACTCAGCTGATAGCTGAGCAGTTGCATCTGCGCCGAGCCCTCTTCGCTGCGCTCACTGAGTTGCTCGAGCGACTGCTTGTTCTTGTGCCAGAGCTTGTAGGCCGCAGCGAGGGAGTGTGCCGCGCTTGAATCGACACAAAAATCGTCGAGCAGGCGCTGATGTGTCGAACGCTGCAATAGTGACTGATGTTCATGTTGGCTGTGGATATCGATCAGCATTTCGCCGAGGGTTTTCATGTCGCCAAGTGTTGCGGGTGAGCCGTTGATAAAGCCTTTGGATCGTCCATCTTCACCAACAACACGTCTCAAGAGACAGCGGTCGGGCTCGTTCTCATCGGCAAGCTCGTGTTCGGCTAGCCAGGTGATCGCAGGCTCGATAGCGGCGATGTCGAAAAGCGCGCTGATCTCCGCCTTACTCGCACCGCCGCGCACAATGCTTTTGTCGGCGCGGTCGCCAAGAGTCAGCCCTAGGCCGTCGAGCATGATCGATTTGCCAGCGCCAGTCTCTCCGCTAATCGCGGACATGCCCGGGCCGAAATCTATTTCGAGGCTGTCGACGGTGGCGTAGTTTTGGATGGCTAGCTGCAAGAGCATAGAGCATTTTCCGCGATCAAAATTTTTGTAAACACTACTGCGAAGTATAGGTGAAGGGGCGTGCGGTATGCACTAAATCTCGTGATCTAGCCGGCAGACTTTAAGCGCCTGGGGGAGTTGAAAGCGGTAAAGGCGACCCCATATACGCTCAATCGAATGCGTTGTCGGGGCTCCGGTGCTAGGAGCGACGGCCTCGAACGCCTCTTTATGGGCTGCAAGCAGCTAATAACTAAGGGAATTACGAGAGGAAGCTATGAGCGATCAGAACCCCGATCAGGAATATGTCGAGAATACAGCGGATCAAGAGGTTGACACTGCTGAGGCGGCTACCGCAGAGCAACCGACAGACGAATTGAGCCTACTGCGAGAGCAGCTCGAAGCTGCGGAAGCGTCAGCGGCGATGGCCAAGGATGAGCTGTTACGGGTACAGGCCGAAATGCAAAACCTGCGCCGCCGCACCGAGCAAGATATCGAAAAAGCGCACAAGTTTGGCCAAGAGAAATTCAGTATCGAACTCCTCTCGGTGATGGACAACCTCGAGCGCTCTTCTGCGGCTGCTGAGGCGAGCGAAGACGAGGCAGTGAAAGCGATTAAAGAGGGCGTTGAGTTAACGTTGAAAGGCTTCATCGACTGTTTTAAGCGCTTTAATATCGAGCCAGTCGACCCCCTCGGAGAGCCATTCGATCCGCAACTTCACCAAGCAATGTCCATACAAGAGACCCCAGACGCTGAGCCAAATTCCGTGATTGCAGTGATGCAAAAGGGCTACACACTACATGGCAGAGTCATCAGGCCCGCGATGGTCATGGTGTCCAAATAGCAGGCATGACTTTTTGCGCCTGCAGCCTTGAATTCTCAAGGTTTGCGCCAATATTTAGTACCAAGACAGACTTAAAGACCGCCAGCGGTGCTGCCGGATTAATGGAGAATAAAGATGGGTAAGATAATAGGAATCGACCTCGGCACTACCAACTCCTGCGTAGCAGTGATGGATGGTGGCGAAGCTAAAGTAATTGAGAACGCAGAGGGCGACCGCACGACGCCTTCGATCATCGCTTACGCGAACGATGGTGAGATTCTAGTTGGACAACCAGCTAAGCGCCAGGCAGTGACTAACCCGAACAACACGTTGTTTGCGATCAAGCGCCTGATTGGTCGCCAATTTGGCGACGATGTCGTGCAGAAAGACATCAAAATGGTGCCTTACAAGATCGTGAAGGCAGACAACGGAGACGCGTGGGTCGAAGTGAACGGCGAGAAGATGTCGCCTCCTCAGATTTCAGCGCAAACGTTGAAAAAAATGAAAAAGACCGCCGAAGATTTCTTGGGCGAGCCTGTCACCGAAGCGGTAGTTACCGTGCCAGCCTACTTTAACGATGCCCAACGCCAGGCAACTAAAGATGCGGGGCGCATAGCGGGCCTCGACGTTAAGCGCATTATCAACGAGCCAACAGC
>Ga0222715_10001231_pt1 | contig 24728 bp, 16 predicted proteins | sample C33_9DmetaG_FD_165056 | JGI IMG/M metagenome (GOLD analysis project Ga0222715, IMG submission 165056) | Estuarine water microbial communities from San Francisco Bay, California, United States - C33_9D | ecosystem: Environmental > Aquatic > Marine > Unclassified | place: USA: California...
CATTGTCGAGTCCTGTTTTAAATTCTGCTCGTGTTTTTTAGCCGCTGTGCGAAATAAGGATTAATGGCTAAACGCATAGATCAAATAATTTATTCCTATCTTATAGGCATCGTTAGTCGACTGTGTAGGATAGCCCGCATAAAACGTGTGTTCCCAACCATCGCCGAGATCAGTATTGTAATTGGCCGCGAGCATCACTCTGCCGTCGTCATCTAGAACCGCATAGACTGCTGGCGGATACTGAGGGTCATCTTTATTAAGAAAACCACCATAATCCCACGTCACCATCCTTCCTGGCACCTGAGCGACCTCATCGATGTCGAAGAAAATATGGAAGACCTCGTGATCCGACTCAAGCCGAGTAATCTCTCGCTCAGGGAATATTTTCCGGATCTCGACAAACATATCATCGAGGTGTGGCTGCCCCCAAAAGTCGTCGACTAAAACGAAACCGCCTCGAAGCATAAACTCGCGCAGCGCCTCTACCTCGGGAGCTGTAAAATTAGGACCACTCATCGGATACCCGATGGGGACACGTTTCCAGTTCATGTAGAGAAAAATATTCTCGAAGAGACTCGGATCCGTTAACTCAACAAACGTGTAATTGCGAGGATTGGTGTCGACGTTAGTGTAGCGCTGCACACCCCGAAGAAAATTCTCATCAGAATCTGGAAAGTCAGTATCCCACCAGCCACCGCCGCGGCGACCGAACCCGCCTCGACCGGCACCGTGATTCGTATAGCGCCCACGCACCCATTGGAACTCGGTAATCTCATCGCCGTATACCGACAGATCCTCCCCATCGGAGACGAGTTCATCGAATCGCAAATTTTGCGATAATGCGTCGGAAGAAAAAAAGAACAACGCTGCGGCGACACACACGAGTCTCTCATACCTAGTCATTGTTTCCGCTCGCTCCTTCGACCGCGCGCAGGAGAACTTTTTGCGCGCGAACATAGCTCGGTGCGATCTCCAATGCGCTCAGCACATTGCGTTTGGCCAACTCCGTATCGCCATTGTTTAGGTACGCCTCGGCTAGATTGGTTCGCGCCTCGACGGGGTCGTCGACCTCGAGAGTCACAATGACTTCGTTCTCAAGCACCGCCAGCGCGGTGTCGTTCTGCAATGATGCTAGCCGCGCCCGTAGCTCGTGAACTTCGCGGCGATAAGGATCTACCTGAATTGCTCGGTCAATAAAATAATCTGCGCGGTCGAAGTTGCCGCTTGCAAACGCTGCTTCGGCTAAAGTGATCGCTGAACTATAGTCGTGCTGCTGATTATCAAGCAGCAAGCTGAGCTGTTCGAGGCGAGCAGCCTCATTGCCTTCTTTCTCATAGATCTGCGCAAGCACAAGCGGTGGACTCGGGTAACCGGTATATTCTGGGAGCATCGCGTAGGCTGTTTCTAAATAGACTTTTGCTTCATCAAAAGCCTCTTCCTTAAACAGCACGATACCCATCTGCAGATGCGCCTGAAAATCCTTCGGATTAGCTTCGATCCGCGCGCTCATGTGCTGCTTTAGCGACGCATTGTTGTAAAGTTCGGCAAGGATGGCGCTCGAATTTTCGCGCACCCCATGACCGTGGCCCTCGCCTTCATCCGGGGCATCTTCTTTATGCACGTAGACGTCTATTTCAGCAACTCGCTGCTCAACCCAAGAGAGAAACCCTGCGTCGAATTGCTCAAGTGAAATTGAGAATGCGTCGTTGAATCTCTCAGCGTCTGATTTTATTTCATCGTATTGCAGCACCAAGGAGCGCAGGCCCTCGAAGCCGTATTCCCGCGCTATATAGTCGATGACTAAATAGGATTGGAAATAAGCAAAGCCTAGATCCGCGCTATTCTGTGCTCCGCTAAAGCCTTTATCTAAATCCGCAAACGGCAGGAGTTTACCCTGCTCCCACGCCCTTACTAGGTCGAGTCCTTGGCTCCGCCCCCAGTAGGGCCTCCCCTCGCGCTCTTCCCATACTGATATTCCTTCCGATAACCAGCGCGGCAATTTGTTGCCAGTCATCTGCAGCGTTATCACATGCGCGAACTCGTGCCATACAATCTCCTGCCAGTTAGCCGCCAGGGTGTCAGGCGAGATTAGCGTAATTACCTTGCCAAAACAGATGCCCACAAGCGGACCAATATCGGGTAACCCGACGGAGCGGACGGCGAAGTCCTGCGAGTTCTCAAATACCTGAATGAGTATTGGTCCTTCGGGTTCGAAACCGTATTTTGCTGTCAGCGTGTCCCAACTCTCTTCGAGCAAGGGCTCGAGATAAGGCCACAAAATCTGTCCATCTTTCTCGGATAAATTGACTTTGAAATGCTCGCTTTCAACGGTCACATAGCTGTCGAGCGTGTCGTAAACCTTGAGCATATTAGAGGTCATTACATTGAAAGGATCGTTGTCGAAACCAATCTCTAAATTTTCACGCCCCTCTTCCTCCTCGCCTAAGCGAATAAGGTTGCTCCCAAGAAGCGTGTAGCCTTGCCAATAGCTTGGATCCGATGCGATTGCCTCGCGCGCTAAAGCGACGGCCTCGACGAATCGATACTGACGGCCGAGCGTGTCGGCGACGTCGCCGAGAAACTGTGGATTCGAAGGGCTAAAGGCGTCGACGCGCGCACGGATTTCGGCGAAGTCCTGAGCGCGCTCCTCGAGGGCAGCTTTCGCGCCCAAAAGACCAAGGCCTTTTAGCGACTCGGGATTCAGTTCGAGTACGCGCTCAATCGCGGCAAGTGCCTCTTCTTCCCTGTCGTTCACAAAAAATAGCTGCGCCTGCACCTCGAGCGCTGGAACATAGTTTGGATTAATCGAGAGGGCGCGCTCCAACGCCCCCAAGTCGCCGGTAACGCGCGCGATACCCGCAAGTGCCGGTAAATAGCGCGCGTTTATCGTGAGCACATCTTGATAGGAGCGCTGCGCATCCGCTGCATTGTATTTTTCGAGGAAGAGGTCTCCCCACAGGGTCTGTGCTTCGAGATTATTTGGGTCGAGCCGAGTCGCCTCGCTGAAAAGGCTGTTCGCATCATGGTATTCGCCAAGCAGCCAACTTGCTCGCGCGACCATGCCGATATCTTGAGAAGAAAAAACCAACCCATCAGTGTAGCGATCAAGTGCACGCTGAAGCTGTGCTTTCGCCTCATCGCGTCGACCGACCAATTGCAACGCTTCACCGTTTTTAACGAGAGTGCGAAGCGGTGGCTGATCGAGCCCCGCGTCAATTTGTGAAAATAACGTAAGCGCGCGCGCTGACTCTCCCTGCGCCAATCTCAATTCAGCGAGCTGCGTGGCTATCAATGGAAGATCTGGCGGGGCGGCGTTCGCCAAGGCTCTTTCGCATACCGTGATTGCTTGCACCCTATCGCCCATCATCGCGAATGCCCGACTCGCGCCAACAATACCCTCTTCTAGATCCAACCCCTGCGCACGCATAAATGCGTCACCCGCCGCGGCATAGGAGCCACTCAGAAACAGCTGCTCTCCTTGTGTGAGAGGAGAGTCGGCACTCATCGCGCTATCACCCAGGCTCTGTGCGCTCGCAGACGACGTAGCAAATACTACGGCATAGATAATGGCATAGAGGCAGCGTTTTACCTGAGTGTGATTCCGTTTCGCTGTGTCTGTCGAAAGCCTATCAGGGCGCTTGAACATTGAATTGCTCCGTCGTTTTAGCGAGATCAACAAGTAAAGTCTCAAGTTGCAGCCAATAGTCGCGTTCTAGGTACTCTGCCTTTCGGCCACGCAGAAGTAACACATTGCGCTCGAGGGTTTGCATCCGTCGTTTCAGCGCTAAGCGTTCAGCCGACAAGGTGTCATCGTCCGCATCGGCTGCATCGATAAACGCAATTTCTGCAAGACTTCCGTCGCTTTGACCAGGCGCCGGCGCAAGCGCAAAGAGGGCATCGCCATTGTCGTCTAGCCCGGCATGCTCGGCAGCGAGCCTACCTGATTCTTCGTAAAATTCTTCGACGTTATTTTTTGCGTAGGTGAATGCCTCGAGTAGTGAGACTCGACTGTTTTTATCGCGATCGGCGCGTCTATCAGCCAATCCCTCAATAAAATAGCGCGGGAAATAGGGATCAAATTTTTCCGATGAAGAGCGTGTGGCGGAGACGACGATGCGTCCCTCTCCTGCCACCTCACGAGCAAGTGCCGTGGAAAAGCCGTAGCTTGCGCTCGTTGTATTAACGAAGATAAGGTCTTGATCGGCAAAATCATCGAACAGGCGGGCAAATTCCACGCCGGTAAGGTCAGGCCCGCGGAGATTGAATTTGGCTTCATCGTCGACACCAGTGCCGTGACCGAGCAGGAAAACAGCGAGCTGGTCACCGGTTTTCAGCTTCTCGCGAAGCCTGCCTAAACTCGTAACTATGCCCTGCCTGTCCGAAATTCCATCCACACGTGAGTCAGCATTGGGTTCGCTCAGCAGAAGCTCTATCCCAGCGCTGCTATAGCCATAATCTCTCGCGAGAATGTCATGTAAAGAAAGTGAAAGTTGGCGGAATTTTGCGACGTTTTCTTGCCCAACCGTGGCACCGGTCAGGATCATTGCATACTTTGACATTGTCGATGATTGCGCGAACAACTCTCGTTCGCCCGCACCCTGACCTATTGCGGTCAATGGACCCAAAACGAGTAACGCGAACGCTTTGCTCAACAGACGTTTCACTAAGACAGCCCCTTGCTGCGACGCAGCGTCCAGTCCAGGCATAGCAGTATTATGAGTAAGCCAAGTAACCACGGACTATCCCAAAGGTCGGTCATCACCTCCCTAGAATAAGCGCTCGGCGTGTTGCGAATAGACGAGATGAGCGACGCGGCATTGTCGATGTCGGCGTAATCGCCACCCGTCGTTTCAGCGATTCTTTGGAGAATGCCCGCGTCGAGTCCTGGATTTGAGTATTCGCGCAGTGAAGGAGTCACAACGAGTGATGCGCTCGCCTCGGTGTTCTCCGCGCGCCCCTCTCCGGCGGCGCTTGTCACATCGATTCGCAGATTATTCACCCCAACGTCTTCTGCGAGAAATTCTGCGCTGTAGACACCCTCTCCCTCAATCTGCCACTGCATGGGACTGTCGCTGAGCATGCCGAGTGGGTCTTCGCGCTGCAGCCATAGTGTCGCATCATTGTCGGCGTTGTAGCTCGCATCGAGAACCGTTGCTTCGACTCGCACCGTGTCACCGACATTGTAGGATTCCCGATCGAAAGTAAGGGTAATGCGCTCTTTGGCGCCTACTGCAAGCCACCGTAGCAGCTGCCGCCAAAGCTTTTCCTGAGTTTGATCGGCAACAGGTAGCATCATCTGCCAGCGCCACGTGCTTGCGGTTGCAACACTCATACTTCTGCCGGACCCGTAGCGCTGCGAGACGAAAATTGGCAGCGGCTGATTCTGATAGTCGAGACTCGGGTGTTCGAGCAGCACCGAGGCGCCGGGCTTGATCCGCCCACTCACGTAGACACCCTGAAGCGGCGGCAATTGCGACCACAAATCCCTATTCGCAGTCTCGTCGGGGGCGAGTCGCAGCAGCGGCGAAATACGCCCAGCTGCGGTCAACCGAGGAGAAAACAGCGTACCTGTTGGATGATCACCGCGTCGAATGCCCCCCTGCAAAGGTTGTGGCAGTAGCGACTCTTCGACCAAATTTACCGGCGCAATCGAGGCGAGGGGCGTACCGATAAAGCCTTCATCGACCCGTCCCGACAGCAGAAGTCCTCCCCCGCGCTCAGCGACAAATTCTTCCAGCAGGTTAAGTTGCTCAGCATCGAAAAACTCCTGCTCAATGTCGCCGAGAATAATCGCTTCGTAATCGAACAGCGCGTCGCGCTCGCGAGGAAAACCATCGCTTAATTCGGTCGGAGACTCTATTCCCTGCCGATAAAATTTCTCTGGCCCGGTACGGAGATAGGTCGCGAGGCGCAGAGATTTATCCCCACGCACAGCACGCTGAATAAACTTGTACTCATTGCGCGGATGGCCCTCAATGAAGAGTATATCGAGTGCGGGCTTAGGGGTATTATCAACTAAAAACTGATATTCATTATTCTCACGCACTCGTTCCTGATTCGCCTTCGTGCGATCAAGCAATTCAGCTTCTAGCCGGTAAACGATCGCTTCTTCTCGCTCCGGATTAAGCTCAATTTCGAAGCGTTGAGTAACATCTCCCGGAGCGAGAATAATCTCACGACTCGCCACCTCTCGATCATTATCGAAAACACGGAGACGGACTCGCTCGTTGTCGAAACCTGCTTGCACTAGCCGGACCTGAGCTGTAAAAACTGATCCTTCTAAAATAGTTTCTGTCGTTATAACACCCTCGATACCGACATCACTTGGGAGCGTTGGCATTCCCACTCCAAGGGTAAATACCGGTACGCCACTAGCGGCAAATCTGCGAGCTGCAATGGTCGCATCCGTGCCGCTATTGTCAGCGCCGTCGCTAATCAGCAACACGCCGCCCAACGGCAAGCTGCCTAACTGATCATCTACATAGCCTAGCGCATCGCCCACAGCGGTCTTACTGAAGGCTATCGCAGCTTCCTCGTTATCGAAATCGTCGCCAATTGTCGCAAGCTCACTCGCGCGTCGAGTCTCACCACCAAAGCCAAAGAATCGCAACTGGTAGTCTTCGGTGAGTGTGTCTAAAAGACCCGTTCGTGTCAGCGAGTCCTCTGCAGCCTCTGTGCGCGTCTGGCCGCCAGGCATATCCGCAATTTTCATACTGGCCGAATTGTCGACAAGCACTGCGAAGAATGTCTCCTGCGGAATGACCTCCTGATCGATCACGACCGGCCTCAACAAACAAGCCATGATGAGCACAAGCACTACCGATCGGAGAGCGACTAGCCCCAAGCGCCAGCGCAGGCTTAGCGGTCTTGTCGTCTTTGTGTAACCAAACCAGACAAGCGCAATGACGAGCATCGATGCGACGAGAAAGACCCAAGGCGGGACGCCATAGGCGAAACTGAGTGTGCCAGCGCGCAATGCATCTAGAAAAGGGGAATCGGAAGACTGCATAACTACCGAACTCCTCCGCTGTCACCCTCTGACAGGGTTCGATAGTACTGCTCAACCAACTCTCGATAGGCGTCTGGAATCGCTTCGTCATCCGCGCTATAGAGCTGTGTCGCCGCGCTCTCTAACTCTGCTTGCGCACGCAGCGCACCCTCGAGCTCAACAATGGGCTGCAGCAGGGCTTGAAGAAGCTCAGGCTGTGCGAGGAAAGCTTCTATATCTTGCCGAGACAACTGCTGTCTGATCGATCGCGCGGTCCCGACCGCGTTGGCGTCGCCGCGCAGAGCCTGCGCGGATCCCCCGCGTTGCTGCGCAAGCTGCTGCGACAGGCTGTCAGCAAGTGCTTGACTACTCTCCAGCTGCTCGCGCATCTGCGCGAGGGAGGGCGCATTTCCATCGGCCGCCGTCTCGCCACGCTGGTTAAATTCGGCAGCCTGTTGGCTGAGGCTTTCGATCTGTTGCCGCAGCTGCTGGGCTTCCCCAGCGACTTGCCGGGTCGAGCTCGCGGAGTCCTGCGTTTGCGACGGATTTAATTGTGCCAGGCTCTGCGCTAGCTGCTGAATCTGTTCGCCAAGTTCCTGTTCCATATCGATGGCAAGGTTGAGCATGCCATTGCGTAGAACGCGATTGCTCGTCGCCATTTCGTCGCGAATCGGCTTCAAGTCACGGGTCGCTGCCTGAGCCTGAGTGAGCAACGTTCTGTCTTCGCTCTCACCGCGCGTCACAACCGCGCGGAGCATGTCCTCGATTTCCTCGATATCGCGCTGCTGTTGGCGCTGCGCTTCAAGAAGCGCCTGCAGAGCTTCATCGCGCCGTGCCTCGCGGCGAGTCTGACCAAGCCCTTGGTTTCTGCTAGCCTCTGCGAGACCGTCCTGCAGCGCCTGCTGATTTCGAACGAGCGCCTGCCCGCGCTCGCCTAAGCGCCGCGCGATCTGAGATACCGAGCTTTCACCCGCCTCGCTTAGCTCACGCTGCTGATCACGCAAACTCTCAAGTGCTTTTTGACTTTGTGCCGCAGCGATAGCCGCGCTATCACTCGACGCAGCCTGTTGCATCTGCTCTAGCGCACGCTCAATGGCCGTCTGAGCGCCAAGGTCTCCTGACTGCTCCGCTGCTACCTGTTGCGGAGACGACTGGCCCTGCCCCGCCGATTGTCGTTGCTGGCTTTGTTGGCCCTGCTGGTTTGGCTGGCCTTGCTGTAGTGACTCTGAATTACGTGGCGCAGGCTGCTGACTCTGTCCATTCTGGGCTAATTCGCGGGCTAGCTTTTCGACATCGGCGGACAACTGTTCCTGCTGCCTACGCAGGCGCTCAAGCTCTCGACGACGCTGTTCTTCAGCAAGTTCCTGCTCGCGGCGCGCAAGATTTCGCTGCGCGCGAGTCAACGCCTCCTGCCGTCTGGCCAATTCTTCGAGTTTATTGACTTCTTCGGCATTCGTTCCGCCGGCTTGGCTTGCGCTATTTGGAGTCTCGTAGCGGTTTTCAAGCTGCCCCATCTCCATCTCAAAGAGTTCGCGAAGGTCTTCCCGCTCTTGTTGAGCGCCGCCTCCCCCGCCACCGCCGCTATTCTGATTCATGCTTATGTCAGTGCGATTGATATTCGCCTCTGCCTTTAAAACATATTGCAAAGCGAGCTGTTCAGGTTTGAGCGCAGTCGTTATTTGCAGGCTGTCCAGATCGTTGGCCGCTAAATTCATCTGTTCAATAGCAAGAGATAGGTTTTCGACGGCGAGATCATAACTGTCGTCTGAGAAACTCAGGCGCTCAGACAGTCTATCGATTGACATCTTCGCACGGCCCGTTGCCTCTCGCTGACTCTCGGCGATGATCTCTGCGTCGGTCTCGATATCGGCGCTGGAGGAGTCGCGCAGGCGATTGCGTAGCTTCCACGTTGCGGCGATGATGTCTTTTTGCACCGAAACTAGCGCACTGCTTTCGCCTCCTCCCTGGCCGCCACCGCCACCCCCGCCGCCCTGCTGTTGCGAACGGCGAAATTCTTGATCGGTCGGTATAACTTCGAGGAAGTAAATATCAGACACCACTTCGCTCGGGCCCTTAAGCGCATTATTATCAGCAAGGGTTACGTAGTAGCTAATAAAATCGCCCGGCTCAACCTCGAGGTCCTCGAGATAGAGCAGTGTCGATCCCTGTGCTGAACGAACCAACTCGGCGGGCAAAAAATCGACCTCTCTATCATCGTCGCCAACCACCGCATAATTGAGAACGAATTCGCCCAATCCATAGTCGTCGTTTGCATCAACCTCGATCACGACCTCCTCGAGTGGCATCACGTCTCTGTCTGCCCCCGGTCTACGCAACGTGAACTGTGGGGGCTGATCCTCAATAGCGCGAATGTAGTAATCAAGCGGCGCATCGCTCTGAAGACCCTGCAAATCCACTGCGGTAATTCGATAAACGCCATCGCCCGCTATGGTGAAACGGGTGGTAGCCTGCAGCCCATCGACATCGAGACTGCCGTTAACATAATCTCTGCCTGTTTCGCTCTCCGCACCTGAGAACTGTATCTCGGCGCGAGTGACAGGTTTGTTAAAGGTAACAGTGAGAGTGACTACAGTGCCCTCGGCGGCGACGATATCACCGCCATCAGACTCGAGTCTGTCTTCTTGGCCTGTGTAGTCTGGAAAGTCCAAGGCGACATCAATCTGTTCAATTTCGGGAAGATCGTACAAATTAATCTGATACTGCCGCGAGGTTTGCTCCTCTGATGCAAGACTCACGAGATAGTTCGAATCTTTGAGCACCGCCGGCAAATAGTAGCTGAAGGTCGCTCCATTTGAATCAGTCGAATCCAAGAGCATCGGATAGTCGCGCCAATTCAAGCGATCATCTTGCAGCCGCAGGGTCAGGGCGCCCGGTTGTGCGTTTTCAACCCTCGCTGTCACGGTCAGCGGCGAGCCTCGCTGCATTTCAATATCACCGGGCTCAACGAGAAGCGAGATCGGCAATGCGGTTGCAGTAATGTCGGCGATTTCCTCGAACGCAAAGGGCCACGCAAGGCGCTGCGCAGCCTTTCTGAGTTGAGCAGACTCCTGAAGCAGCAGCGCCAGTGCCAAGCACGCAGAGAGTCCGGCCGCCAGCGCAATAAAGGATTCACGAGAGGAGCCTGTCCGCTCCACCTGTTGTCTCTGCAGGTCAACATGTGAGCGTGCATCAATGATCAGCTGTTCTACAAAAGCAGGCGAGACCCCGGCCTGCGAGGACTTATTCTCGGCTTGCGAGAATTCGATGGAGGTAAGCAGGCGCTGTTCGAGGTCAGGGAACTTTTCCTCTACATAGAGGGCGAGCGCTTTTTGATCGGCCTGCGCCCGATGGCTTTGACGCCAAGCAAGAGAGCAGATAGCAAACAAGAGGGTTGTGCCAGCTGCAGCGACTATCAGAACCGCTGCGGTGGACGAGGCAACATTCGCGACTAGGATGAGGCTAGCGGCGATAACAGCGCAGGCGGCCACCAGTGCGAAGCCAAGTTGCCTCGCGAGTATTAGCCTAGCCTGCCTCTTCTGAAGACCATGAAGGGTGTCGCGTAGACTGTCGAGATTCGGAGCCGTCATACGTATCCTGGAAGAGTTAAATGCTATGTCTCTAAAACGCCATGGAGTAACCGTTGGACCTGCTCGCGTCTCCGCTAATCATGGGGCACAAAAAGGTTCCAGCTAATCGCCCTAATTTCACTGCCTTAATAGTCACTACCCGAACTATCCCACTTTCGCCAACCGCTTAGCAAGGATTGGGATGGGGGTACCCCATCTCCCGCGGCCGGTAGAAGGGCGAATCCTCCGGAAATATATGCACTGGCGTTGCTTCCGCCCACGTCAACAGCGCCTCTACGCTGCTAATCTGAGCGATGCTCTTTAATGTTTCCTTAGTGGGCTGAGGCAAAACAATCTCCTCGGCTTTTGAGGCGGCGAGCGCCGCCTTTGGCGTTATCCAGCGATGCTCGAGAATTTCGTCATTGTCGACCGCGACGACGCAAGAGCGCGGCACCGGGCACATAAAGAACCAAGTACAGAACCGCCGCGGTAGGTGGGGCGGGGTCGTCCAGTGGGCAGTGTGAATAAGCTGACCTTCGCCGATCTCCAGACCAGCCTCCTCCTTCGTCTCTCTCACCGCCGCTCTCAGCGCCGCCCGATACTCCAGTCCGTCAGCGCCCGCAAAGTCCGCCTGATCAACCCGACCTCCGGGAAAGACCCAGTGTCCCCCGTGAAATACGAGTTTGGAGTTTCTTCTGAGCAGCAAAATCTCAATGGAGTCTGCGGCCTCGCTATCACGGGCTACCACCACTGTTGCGGCCGGGACTGGGGTCATTTCGCTCATTCCTAGGTCTTCCTCAAGGCTCTGGGCCCATGCACTTTATCGCTTAGCTAAACCTTCATCATACCCAATTTGGCGGGAGATCCCACTCTCTGACCGCGACTTTTGGCTGATGGTTTGCGCCGCCTCGTTCATCCGCATAGAATCGAGCTTCCGGCGGCTTGGGACAAGAGGATCAAGCCCCCAAGAGGTTCCCTAGGACTCTCGACACAGTTTCCCATCAATAGAAAAACGGAAAAGAAGCTATGACAATTGGATTTGAAGGTCGCGTCGCAATAGTAACCGGCGCAGGCGGAGGCCTAGGTCGACAGCATGCCCTAGAATTAGGTCGCCGCGGGGCCAAAGTGGTCGTCAACGACTTGGGCGGTAGCGTCGATGGCAGCGGCGGTTCGGCGACCGCCGCAGAGCTCGTTGCTCAAGAAATCATCGCCGCAGGCGGCGAAGCGATTGCAAATGGCGCATCGGTCACCGACCTCGCCTCGGTACAAGCGATGATCGACGAGGTGATGGCAAAATGGGGCCGTATCGACATACTGGTGAATAACGCCGGCATCCTGCGCGATAAGACCTTCTCGAAGCTCGAACTCGATAACTGGCACGCGGTAATCGATGTGCATCTCACTGGCAGCCTCAATGCGACAAAATGCGTTTGGCCTATCATGGTTGAGCAAGGCTATGGTCGTATTGTCATGACCACCTCGACGAGCGGGCTTTTCGGTAATTTTGGCCAGAGCAACTACGGCGCGGCGAAATTGGGGCTTGTCGGTTTCATGAATACCTTGCGCCTTGAAGGTGCTAAATACGGTGTTTTTACCAATTCAATAGCACCGATAGCAGCGACGCGGATGACAGAAGAACTTCCGGGATTCGAAGACAGCGCCGAAAAACTCGCGCCCGAGTTAGTTACCCCAGCGGTGGTCTATCTCTGCTCAGACAAAGCGCCTAACGGCCGCATCATTCAGGCCGCTGGTGGCCGCTATTATTCTGCTGATGTTCGCGAGAATGAAGGCGTTAATCTCGGCCTTGGCGCAACGGTCGAAGATATCGATGCCAACATCGATACAATCTTAGATATGACCTCAAGCAAGGGAATTCTCGAGCGAACACACCACCGGTAAGTGGCTCGTCAGTAGCTTGAACGGCACTTGTTAAACAACTCATAAGAGCACTTTCAAGAGTAGTTGTTAGAGCACGTTGACAGTACAGACCAAACGAAGAACGCCTCCCACAAGCGCGATAGCCGCGCGAGAAGGAGGCGTTTTTTTTATCCGGTGTATCGTACGGGTTACCCTTTCTTTTTCTGGTCCGCTAATACGCGCATGATAGAGGCACGCTGATCGAGGCGCGCGATCAGCTCGTTATTGCTTGGCATCTCGGCGGCAACGTCCCAGTCTAGCGCGCGCTTGCAGGCCGTCATCGCGAGGTTCATGCTAAACCTAAAGTAGAAGTCGGCATACGTTAGCTTGTCGCCACATAGATAAGGCGAGAACTTAGCGAGCCGATTGAACGAGGCGAACCCCTTTTCGAGCTGAGGCTTCACTTCTTTCTTCAACTCGTCTGTTGCCGGACGCCCAAAGAACACCTCTCCGTACAAACGGCGCGCAGGCAGTTCAATATAGAGCTCGAGGTAGCGGATAATCTCCTGCACCTTGGCCTTCTCGAAAGGGTCTGCCGGGTAGAAGCTCTCGCCCTGCCCCAGGGAGTCAAGATAGTCGATCATCACGCCCGTTTCCGTAAGGAAGCCCTGCTCAGTCTCCATCGCTGGCACTTTACCCATCGGGCTCTTAGCTAAGTAGTCGGACTCTTGATTGGGGAGTACAAGCACCTCCTCGAAGTCCATGCCCTTCTCGAGAAGAACGGTTTTCACCATGTTGTAATAATTACTGAGCGGCATGCCATAGAGTTTGATCGTCACACGTGTCCCCTTCATACTTTGAATTTTATGAGCGTCAGAAATTACTCTGCACGCGCCAAGATTGCAAAACCTATTCATCGAAATTCAAGCGAATCCGCCATGTCCGCCACAGCGAGTCTCCGCATCTTGATATTGTCCGGCTACGATGCAGCCAGTCATCGCCTATGGCGAGAGAATCTCATGCACCTATTTCCGGTGCATGACTGGGCGTCGCTGACCCTTCCACCACGCCATTTTAGTTGGCGCATGCGCGGTAACGCCTTGAGCTTTGCCTTTGATCAGCGAGAGGTTCTCAGCAGACCGTATGACCTATTAATCGCTACATCGATGGTTGATCTGAGCACGCTTCGTGGGTTTATTCCGGCGTTGGCGGAATTGCCGACTCTGCTGTACTTCCATGAGAACCAATTTGCCTATCCCACCCGTGATGCACAGCGCAATAATGCAGAGACGCAGCTCGTTCCCCTCTACGGCGCGCTTTGTGCTGACTCACTGGTCTTTAACAGTGACTATAATCGCAGCACGTTTCTCGCCGGTGCCAAAGCGCTGCTTCGCCGCTTACCAGACCACGTGCCCAGAGGGTTAATGGCGCAGCTCGAAAAGTCCCACGTCGTGCCGGTGCCGGTACTCCCCCCTCCACTCCCTGCCGGACTCCCGACTACATCGCCGACCACAATCCACTCTATGTCAGTGCGAGAGGAAACATCATTGCGGCAGAGCACGCCCGCAACGCTCGAGATCGTATGGAATCATCGCTGGGAATATGACAAAGGACCCGAGAGGCTGCTGGCAGTCGTCAAACGCATCTGCGAGGAGGGGGTCAACTGCCGACTGCATATCGTCGGCCAGCAGTTCAAACAGGCCCCTGAGGAATTCGCGCAGTGTCGGCAATTACTCAAAGCGCATTACAAAGCACTGAACCTAGACGAGGGCCACTTCGGTTATCTAGAAAACCCTGCGCAATACTATGCCTTGATTAGCGCCTGCGACGTCGTCTTATCCACCGCGCTGCATGACTTTCAAGGACTGGCGATCCAAGAGGCTGCGATCGCTGGCTGCTGCCCGCTTGCCCCCGACAACCTCGTCTATCCGGAGTACCTTCCACCGGAGAATCTTTACTCCGTATCACGCGATGACAATCACGCCGCAAACACGGCCGTCGAGAAACTAAAACGCTGGCAAGAGAATAAGGCCAACCGAAAAGCGCTGCCCAAAGTGTCGTTAGTGAAGTTTTTCGGAGAAGACCTCAAAAACCGATACCAGCAACTCTTTTCCGAAACCATTAGGGCGAAGAAGAATTAGTCCCTGAGCCATGCAGACGATCGCAAAAATCAAGGGAAATTTGACCTACTACTCGACGCTCTGCAGCAGCGGGAAGACAACTTTCTGGCCAATCTGAATGCGATTGAAGTCGAGTTCAGGATTGTACTGACGCACAAGCCATAGGGGGGCTGAGTAGCGATTCCGCGCAATCGTGCCAATATTCTCATTGCGTCTTATCGTGTATTCCTCAACGTCGCGAATCCTATATTGCGCGAAAAACTCTCGCTGCAGAGTGGAATGATAGTCTTTACGCCTGCGTTCGAACTCGGGTCGCGATACCTTCGTAAAACCCAATGTGAGTCGCTTTCCAACAATGACAGGATCGCTGTAGGCCATCCCGTTTAATCGCCTAACATCCCAAGCGCGCACAGCAAGCCAATCGGCATAATGGCCCAGCGTCTCTGTCGCCTGCACCTCGATGGAGTCGTCGCTAGCAACCGAATAGTCGGCGGGATCGGCACTCAGCGCCTCGGCGAGTTCGGCATCGCTCTCGACGGGCGTAGTATCGCTCGTGGCCGTTGCCACCTCTTCCGCTACCGCATCGATGTCGACGGCCGCCTCGTCTACCAAAGCTAACTCTCCGGTAAAAGCCTCCGAAGCTTGCATCGCGTCTGCCTCCGAGCCTAGCTTAACAGCCGCAACAGGCGCGCCTCTCTCGATTTCGGATGGCGTCGGAGAAGACTGCGCGATGAAACTGTCAGCGCTGTCCACATCACGCTCGGTTTCATCCTCGACGGCAGCGACATCAACAGCGTCGACGAGCGACGCCGGCGCACGCTCGGTAGCCACGAGCTGAGGCTGCGCCGCATAGAGGCCCGGCAGGCGCAGTTCTTGACCGGGATAGATTCGATGCGAGTCTTCGATGCCATTGAGACGCAGCAGTGCCGTTTCGCCTACGGAGAAGCGGCGGGCAATCGTAGAGACTGTATCGCCCCGTGCCACGGTGTAGATGCCATCAGCGGGTGCTCTTTGCGACTGCGCGGCGAGGGATGTCTCGTCCTGCGGCAAAAGGATGCGCTGACCAATTTGGATGCGGTGACTGCTCGTTAACTGGTTCAGCGCAACAAGGCGTGATACCGACGTATTGAAACGCCTCGCGATCGCAGACAGACTGTCTCCTCGCACAACGGTGTAGGCTACATCGGGGGTCTGCACAACAAATTTATAATCGCCATCGATGCTCGCAAGCAGCTCTTGGGGCGTCACTGTGGCATCGCGCAGTTTCATTTTAAAGCCGCGCGGGATTCGCTTTTGACCCTCCCAAACCACGGGTCTGAGTGCGGGATTGTCTGCCTTAAGCTGCGCAAGGCTAATGTTCGCACTGCGGGCGAAAACCTCGGCATCGATGTAGGCGTCGGTCGCAAGCTCGGTGAAATTGGGTGCAGGGTTGTAGTCAACTTTGCCGAAAAAACTCTCTGCGCGCTCTTCTACTTCATTTACCGCAAGAAACTGTGCGTAAAAATTGCGCGAAGCAAAGCCAAATCGCCTGCCTTTGTAGTTAGCAACAATGTCTTCGATATTACTCGACCCCATTTCGCGCACGGCGCGCGCTATACCCCCAGCGCCGTGATTGTAGGCCGTTAGGGCGAGTGGCCATGTTCCCAAGACTCGATAGTTGTATTCGAGCAGGCTCATCGCTGCCTCGGCTGCAATATAAGGGTCCATACGCTCATCAACGATATGGTCGATACGCATGAATCGCTGTCCGGTGGCGCGTGTGAATTGCCACATTCCGGCGGCGTCGGCCGAAGAATAGGCGCCCGGATTAAACGACGATTCGACATGCGGGAGAACGACGAGTTGTGGAGGCAGATTCTTCGCAGCGATAACTTTCTGGATGTGCTCGCGATAGGCACCGGAACGGCGTAGGCCGGCGAGAAATCTATTCGACTGGCCGAGTTGCCAGCGGACATTGTCGGACGCGATCTTTAGCGTTTTATTGCTCACGTTCGCGGGCCAAAGGGCAAGCACCTGCTGCTCCTCAGCCGAAAGGCCGGATCGCTTACCTGTAGACAATACAGTTAAGGCCGCCTTGATCGCTTCGCGCTTAGCTTCTATCTGCTTTCTGTCTAGCGGTAGGGCGGTGTAAATAACATCCAGGTGCTCGGCATCGTGAAGAAAGCCGCTCTGGGTATCTACCTCGGTATAGACACGAATCCAGAATTGGACAGCGGGCTCCAAACTCTCAGGGCGAGGAAAGTCGCTCGCATTCTGCGCAACCGCAGGCGCCATAAGCGCCGTAAAAAAGAGCAGTAAAGCCGCGCGCCAACTTGTCGCTCTTACCGCGTTAGCCGTGTGACCAATTGAATAAGGCAATACGTCTACTCTTATGTTTAGTGAATACACACCTTTTGACCAACCGAGGATACGTCTGGACCGGACGGGTTTTCACGATTGGCTCATCGACTAGGGGATATCGTCCAACTCTGATCCTTCCTTGATAGGAATCATCAGATCCTCGCGCGTCACATTCATCATGAGAATCACGTTTGAGGCGATGTAGATCGATGAATAGGTACCAACAACAACGCCAATAATGAGTGCGATCGCGAAGCCCTGAGTGGATTCACCACCGACTAGTAGTATTGATACCAACACGAGAAGTGTCGTTAATGACGTGATGATAGTGCGCCCAAGCGTCTGATTCAAAGACACATTCACCATGTCCGACGGCGAGCCGCTGCGCAGGCGCCGGAAGTTCTCTCGAATTCTATCCGACACCACGATGGTATCGTTGAGGGAGTAGCCAATAATCGCGAGCATTGCCGCCAAGGTGTTGAGATTGAATTCCATGCCGAAGACAGAGAAAAGTCCCAGTGTGATGATCAAGTCATGCGCGAGGGCAACGACCGCGCCGACAGAGAACTTAAACTGAAAGCGTACGGCGATATAGACCATGATGATGCACAGTGCGACCAGCATGCCCAAGCCACCCTGCTCCGCCAGTTCAGTACCCACTTTCGCACTTACATAGTCGGATCCCTCGAGCGTGATATCCGCAGACGTAGTCGCTGAGAGCAGCGCGGTAATGGTCTCCCCAACACGCACGGCTTGGCTTGCCTGATCTGCCTCAGCTACCGACTCGTCGACAGGCAGGATAATGCGAATATCTCGATCAGAGCCGAAGCTTACGACCACCGCATCGCCATAGCCGCCCTCAGCCAGCGCCGAATTAACATCGGCGATCGCAACAGCCTCCGAGAAGTTCAGGCGCACCGACGTGCCGCTTGTAAAATCGAGACCAAAGTCTAAACCTCGCGTGGCGAGTGATCCGAGTGAAATTAGCACCAACAGAAGCGACCCCATCGCCGCCGCGCGCCGTACACCCATAAAATCGTATTGCTTGCTCAACATAATTTCTTATCCGTAATTGCCAAGGGTGCGCCTTAGTCTTCTGTCACTAGCGCTTCGGTGAGTGGAGGAATCGTGCCGATCGACAGGGATTCAACTTTGCGTCCACCGTAGATCAGATTAATCAGAGCACGGGTACCGACAATCGCCGTGAACATAGAGGTGATGATCCCGATCATCAGTGTGATGGCAAAGCCCTTCACTGGCCCCGAACCAATCGTGAACAACACCATCGCGACAAGAAACGTGGTTAAGTTGGCATCGAGAATGGTCGTAAACGCACGATCATAACCGGCATCGATCGCGCGCTGCGGCGACGACCCTTCAGCGATTTCTTCGCGTATGCGGGTAAAGATCAAGACATTGGCATCCACCGCCATACCCACTGTGAGCACAATTCCAACGATACCCGGCAGCGTCAGCGTGGCAGGAATTATCGAAGACATCACCGCGAAAATCAGCAGTATGTTCATGACGAGTGCGATGTTCGCAGCCAAGCCAAACACGCGGTAGTAGAACAGCATGAATAGAATCACCAATGCCGCGGCCACCTGAACCCCGCGTATGCCCTGGTCGAGATTCTCCTGTCCCATCGACGGGCCGATGACTGACTGTTCGACAATGGTCATCGGCGCGGCCAGCGAACCAGAGCTAATAAGCAGAGATAAATCATTGGCTTCTCGCGAGGTCAGGCCGGTAATCACAAACTGACGGCCGAGCGCCGAATTAATTCGCGCATGACTTATTAGTCGCTTCTCTTCATAAAATTCGACTTCGTCGACCTCATTGCCGTCGTCATCAACAGTCGTGTTGGTGCGCGACTTCGTCTCTATGAGAAGAATGTCCATCAGGCGACCGACATTGTCCCGAGTAACGCGGTTAATCTGATTGCCGCCCTGCGCATCTAGACTGATTTGCACCTGCGGCAGTCCGTTCTGATCAAGCGACGAGCGCACGTTGCTTATGCGATCGCCCTGCAGAATCACATCATTGTTGACGTTAATCGATTGACCCTGATAGTCGAAGGTTTCATAGGTAAGGCTTGAGGCGCTTAACTCGGCCTCTAAATGGAATTCGAGCGTCGCAATGCGTTGCAAAATGCGAATGGCCTGCGCAGGATCCTGCACACCGGGGAGCTCAACCACAATGCGGTTAGCACCTTGCTGCTGTACAGTAGGCTCGGATACGCCAAGGGCATCGACCCGATTGATTAGCGTAGTACGGTTCGCTTGCAGCGTGTCGCGCTGGATTTGAAGGATGACATCCTCGGTCATACGCATATCGAGCACGAAGAAATCGCCCGACTCGCTATTCTGTAACTGGAGCTCAGGAAAATTCGTAATCAGCGCCGAACGCGCAGCCGATCTATCATCGGAGGTGGCGAAACGAATTTCGAGGTGTGTGCTATCGACAAGCGTCAGCCCACGCGAACGGATCCGCTCTTCGCGCAGAATCGACCTTACGTTGCTCAGGTTATCTTCCATGCGTCGCTGAATGGCCGCGTCCATGTCGACTTCCATCAGGAAATGAACACCCCCTTGAAGATCGAGGCCGAGATTCATTTTTCCTGCGCCGATAGACTGCATCCAGTTGGGCGTCGTCGGCGCTAGATTCAGGGCGACGATATAGTCAGGGCCAAACGCATTTTCGAGCGCTGTCTTCGCCCGAAGTTGATCCTCCACAGAGTCGAGTCTGACTAGCAGACTTTCATCATTGATCGCCGCACCGAAAAAGTTCAGCTGTGCAGCTTCCAACGCCGTGGTTGCCCTTTCGATATCAAATTCTGTTAGCGGCGACACTTCGCTACTAATCTGGATAGCCTCATCGTCGGGATAGAGGTTAGGCACCGAATAGAGCAAGCCCAACAGAACGACGAGAAATATTAGCGCGTTCTTCCACGCAGGATATCGATTGAGCATAAGTGGGCTCTGCAGATTGAAAAGTTAACGATTTCAACACGCGTGCGCTAACACACGTAACTTAAAGGAGCGCGACGAGACTCTCGCGGCGCGCCCTGGCGAGTGAACTAGATCTTCGCCAGTGTACCCTTGGGTAATACAGCAGCGATCGCCGCCTTTTGTATTTTGACCTCGAGGCCGGTGCCAACATCGACAGCGAGATAGTCTTCGCTTACGCGCACCACTTTGCCCAGAAGACCGCCGGAGGTTAGCACCTCATCGCCTTTGCCTATACTAGCTACCAAATCGCGATGCTCCTTCGCACGCTTAGACTGCGGACGCAGAATCAACAGCCAGAACAGGAGGAACATGCCGCCAAACAAGATGAGATTGAAGGTCAGCGAAGGCTGGCCGGGTTCTTGGGCGTAGGCTACTGGGAACAAAAAATCCATGTACTGTGCTCTCTTTAATGATTGATTTGGTTCGTTATGCGACGCATTGTCTCACAAATGGAGGCGCCGGAAACGATATCAAGGCTGAGGCTGAGTAGAAAACTCTTCTTTGCTGGAATCATTTGGCTACTTTAAGGCGCCCAAGTCGGCATTCAGGTCGGCGCTCAAGCGTCGCCCTGAACCTCCCCTGTATCGCCTTCAGTCTGCAGAATCGTCTGCTGCTCCTCGAATCTCGCAACAAAATCCGCTAGCTCCCCGCGCGCAATTGCGCCCCGCAGACCCGCCATAAGATCTTGATAATAATGTAGATTATGAATGGTATTAAGCTGCGCGCCCAGCATTTCGCGACACTTATCGAGATGATGCAAATAGGCGCGCGAGAAATTCTGACAGGTATAGCAGCGGCAGTTTTCATCGAGCGGCTTGGTATCCTGACGGAATCGTTTATTGCGAAGCCTCAGGAGCCCCTTCGAGGTAAAGAGATGTGCGTTGCGCGCATTGCGCGTGGGCATTACGCAGTCAAACATATCGATGCCCTGCGTCACCGCATAAACGATGTCCTGAGGCGTTCCCACGCCCATCAAATAGCGCGGCTTTTCGGCAGGCAGCAACGCGCCGCAGTGCTGTATCACATCTCGCATCTCGTTTTTGGGTTCGCCCACTGAAAGGCCGCCGAGGGCATAGCCATCGAAACCGAGCTCAACAAGACCCGCGAGCGATTCCTCACGCAAGTCGCTGAACATACCGCCCTGAACGATGCCGAAAAGCGCCGAGGTATGTTCGCCATGCGCCTCCTTACAGCGACCCGCCCAGCGCATCGACAGCTCCATAGACTCTCTAGCCTGCTCGCGAGTTGCGGGGTACGGCGTGCATTCGTCAAACACCATAATGATGTCGGAGCCTAAGGCGTGTTGCACGTCGATCGCCGATTCGGGCCCGAGGAAAATTTTGCCGCCGTCGACCGGTGAGCTAAATGTCACGCCTTCCTCGTTGATTTTTCGCATCTCACCCAAGCTGAATACCTGAAACCCTCCGGAGTCAGTGAGAATTGGCCGGTCCCAGCCAATGAAGTCATGGAGGTCGCCATGCGCATTAATCGTCTCGGTGCCCGGCCTTAGCATCAAATGGAAGGTGTTGCCGAGAAGGATGTCGGCACCTGTGCCGCGCACCTGTTCGGGCGTCAGCCCCTTGACTGTCCCATAGGTGCCCACGGGCATAAAAGCAGGCGTTGCCACCTCACCCCGTGGAAACTTCATCTTGCCGGTGCGGGCCTTACCGTCGGTCGCGGCGATTTCGAAATTCATGTGGCTCATAACTAACTCGTCCAGCGGCCAACCATGGCCGTGTTATCAATGCATTCGATCGGTTCGCTGCGGCTAGTGCTCGCGCGTCGCGCGGAACTCAATGTCGGGCCAACGCTCTTCCATAAGACTTAAATTCACACGCGTGGGTGCGAGGTAGGTAAGGTAGCCGCCGCCATCGATTGCCAAATTATCGTGCGCTTTTTTGCGGAATTCCGCGAGCTTGCTTACATCCTTGCAATCCACCCAGCGCGCCGACTGCACGGTGATCGGCTCATAGATTGCATCGACTTTGTACTCGTCTTTTAAGCGAAACGCGACGACCTCGAACTGCAGCACACCCACCGCGCCAACGATCAGATCGTTGTTACGTAGCGGCGCGAATAGTTGCGTAGAACCCTCTTCCGAGAGTTGCTGTAAGCCCTTCTGTAGCGCCTTCATCTTGAGCGGGTCTTTTAGGCGAATCCGTCGGAACAATTCGGGGGCGAAGTGAGGTATCCCAAGAAACTTGAGGTCTTCACCGCCAGTAAAAGTATCGCCTATTTGTATAGTGCCGTGGTTGTGTAGGCCTATGATGTCGCCGGACACAGCGGACTCTGCTTGATCACGATCTCCTGCGAGAAAGGTGACCGCGTCGGCAATTTTTACATCCTTACCAAGGCGCGAGTGGCGCATCTTCATGTTGCGTGAGTACTCGCCAGAACAAAGGCGCATGAAGGCGATTCGATCTCGATGCTTCGGATCCATGTTTGCCTGAATCTTGAAAACAAAGCCAGTGAATTCAGGCTCGACGGCGGCAACCTCGCGGGTCTGGGTTTCGCGGCTCCGCGGCGCAGGAGCATATTCAACGAAGTCATCGAGCATTTCTTTGACACCGAAATTACCCAGAGCAGTGCCGAAATAAACCGGCGTTAACTCGCCACGTAAATAGGCGTCAAGATCGAAGTCGTTGCTCGCGCCGCGCACGAGTTCTATTTCGTCGCGGAAATCGTCTCGGTAGCTGCCTAGCAGCGTTTTCGCCGCGTCGCTGTCGATGCCTTCGATCACTTCAACCTCGTGCAGCTGACTTCCCTGCCCGTGTCTGTAAACGTGGATAGTATCTTTATAAAGGTTGTAGACGCCTTTGAACTCTTTGCCCATGCCGAGAGGCCAGTTAATCGGCGCGCACTTAATTTTTAGCACTGTCTCGATCTCATCGAGCACGTCGATCGCCTCGCGAATATCGCGGTCGAGCTTATTCACGAAGGTGAAAATGGGTGTGTCTCGCAGCCTACAAACTTCCATGAGCTTAATAGTTCTCTCTTCGACACCCTTTGCGCCGTCGACGATCATTAACGCCGAATCGACCGCGGTTAAGACACGGTATGTGTCCTCTGAGAAGTCTTCATGGCCCGGCGTATCGAGGAGATTGACGATGCGGTCTTTGTATGGAAACTGCATAACCGAGGAGGTGACCGAAATTCCACGCTGCTGCTCCATCGCCATCCAGTCGGAGGTCGCATGCTTCTCGGTCTTTTTCCCCTTGACCGACCCTGCGACCTGAATCAGATTGCCCAAAAGGATGAGCTTCTCGGTGATTGTGGTTTTACCTGCGTCAGGGTGCGAGATGATGGCAAAGGTACGCCGTTTGTTAATTTCGTTGGCTAAGTTGCTAACACCCATACCTGATGAATCCTAAATGTGACAATTTCTAGATCAGAGAATCTGCGGTAACTTGGCTTGAAAAGGCTCCGGCCCGCGTGAGGGACGCATGGTATCAAATTACTGACTACAATCCTCGCGCGAGTTCACCTACACTCGGAGCGATTGTTTTCACTCTAAAATCAGTTATACAGGCACCCGCATGGATTTCACCCTGAACGAAGAACAGCGCGCACTCCAAGAATCAGTTCGGCAGTTTGCCCAGCGCGAGCTCCCGGAGCTTGCTCGTGAGATAGAGCGCAATGATGAACCACCGAGCCTCGAGCTGCGAAAACGCTTTGGTGAACTCGGCTATCTAGGCGTCAACTTACCGAGCGAATACGGTGGCGGCGGCCTGTCGCATTTCGATGCGGTGCTCGTCCTTGAAGAAATCGCCAAGATTTCCATCGCCGTGGCATTCCCTATTTTCGAATCCTGTTTCGGCCCCACACTCGCCATCGCGCACTTCGGTAGCGACGCGATGAAGCAGCGAGTACTACCGAAAGTCTGCGCCGGCGAGATGGTTGTCGCCGTCTCAATGTCAGAGCCCGAGGCGGGGTCGGCACTAACCGACCTAAAGACTCAGGTACGCCGAGAAGGTGACAAACTCCTGCTAAGCGGAAACAAGCGCTGGAGCTCAGGCGCTGGTCATTCCGAAGCCTATGTTGTCTATTGCCGCATGGACGATAGCCCTGGCGCCAAATCTATCGGCGCAGTGCTCGTCGAAAAAGGCAGTGAGGGCTTTACCTTCGGCAAACGCGATCACCACATGGGCTTCCGCGGAGTGTACAGCGCGGACATGTATTTCGACGATGTTGAAATCAACGAAGCAGATATCCTCGTGCCCGCAGGCGGCTTTGGCAAACTGATGGATGCCTTCGACCTCGAACGCTGTGGTAATACAACGATGTCACTGGCAACCGCACAGTCGGCATTCGACTATGTGTTGGCGTATGTCCAAGAGCGCCGGCAGTTCGGCAAGCCACTCGTCGATTTTCAGGGCGTACAAATTCAAATCGCCGAGATGAAGATGAAACTCGAAGCGGCGAGGCTGCTGCTTTATCGCGCCGTTATCAATGCCGAGAGTGGCCTGCCCTCAATTGCAGAGAGCTCTGTCGCGAAATGCTTCGCCAATGAAACTGCACGGGAGGTCACTGGCAAAGCGATGCAGCTAATGGGAGGTTACGGCTACTCAAAAGAATTTCCGCTGGAGCAGAAGCTCAGAGATTCCTGGGGCTGGGGGATTGCGGGCGGCGCCATTGATATCCAGAAGGTGAATATCACCGCCGCACTCGTTGGCCGACGCTTCAATCAACGGGCGTAAGCCTAGGCAGATTCTAGTGCAGCACCGCTGCGCTAGGAATCTCTCGAGATTCCGAGTAGTCGGCGTGAAGGATGTCGGCCCGCTGGACTAGGAGCAGATCGTTCGGCAGGAGCTTGTCGTATTCGTCTGCGGCCGAATCTATGGCCTGC
>Ga0222715_10001233_pt1 | contig 24704 bp, 35 predicted proteins | sample C33_9DmetaG_FD_165056 | JGI IMG/M metagenome (GOLD analysis project Ga0222715, IMG submission 165056) | Estuarine water microbial communities from San Francisco Bay, California, United States - C33_9D | ecosystem: Environmental > Aquatic > Marine > Unclassified | place: USA: California...
GTACAATAGAGGTCTCGCTGCGTGGAGAACCGGGCATCGTCCGGGAGCTTCTCCACAAGCGTGGGGGTACGCGAGGGTGCATAGTTTCGTCACGAAGGGGAAGACGTACTATACGGCGGATAAGGATCTGAAACCTAAGTGAGTACATATATTATTAAAAAAATAGATGTAAAATGTTCTTGTTTAATAAGATCCGAAATGCGTTGATTGGGTGTGAACTCACGATTTCATATTCTCTTAGCAAAGACGATGTTGAAATTGCATCTAATCGGATAGATAATTCAAACTCCGTCGGTGAGATCGTTCAACAAGTCGTTGGTGATCTCTTTGAGGATATGCTTAGAAAAGGTCCACCAAATCAAAGCCCTGATTATTACACAAAAAATTCATTAACATTTATCGAGAATCAGACAGTAAATGAAGTGGAAGTAAAAGTATTTGAGAACAATCCTAGTTTCGATATAGGGAATTTTGATGCATATGTGAGGAAAATTTCCACAGAATCCTGTCTACATAAAAAGATTTTTAAAACTATATACTTAATTATTGAGTATGAAAGTGTTACTGCACGTTCATTTCGTATTAAAGACGTTTGGGCAAAAAACGTTTGGGAGTTGCCAAATTATGGCGGTAAATACCCCCTCAGTTTACAGGTTAAACAGAACAGACCTTATAACATTCGCCCGGGAACGAAAAAAACTTGGAATGATGAGAACAAAACACCTGGTATGTTTATCGATAGTTTAAATGAGTGTAAGAAAATATGGTCGCATTAGTCAAACATTAATTCAATTAATTTATACAAAACTGGTGGAGTTGCCATGTTTCCGAATAAATCATATACATTCACATCTTTGGGGAGTTTTAACGTTTCCGGGAATCCACATACCCTCTTTAGTTCTAGGTGATTCAATTTTCTCACGACAGTACCACCAATAACAACAGCAAGACGATTTGAATCCGTAGCTGTTAATGTTGGACATATGTCATTGGAATCAAGAATCTTGGATACGGGAAAGCTTAGTTTACCCTTACATATATTGTACCCAGGTTTCGCTGTATCACTCTCAACAAGTAGTTTTGCTCGTGCCAATTCCTCTTTTTGATCACTTTTGATAGCGGACATGAGATCTTTAATATAAACTCTCTTTCCATTCACAAGTTCCTTGCATTGTTCCAGTCGTAAATATTTCTTTTCTGTTAAACTATCTAGTAAAGACTGCAATTCATCATGTTTGAAAAATGACTGAATTTCTGAAAATGTTAAGGGCATACCATCCATCCATGTTATATTTTTCTTCTTTGCCCAATGCTTCTTACGTCTTTCTAACATGATACTTGTCATCAATTTTCGTTCATCCTCTGATATTTCACCATTTAACCCAAGATCCCACGAATGAATATTCTTTTCACCACCGCGTTTGTCACCAATTTTACATCCTTCAATGGACTGTTTTTTGTGTAATTTCAGAAGTTTATCGACGAAAAGGTTATCAAGGTCGGACGTGGTATCGGTATAATCCAAAAAGTTTTTCAATTGAGGTGAACTCACGAGGTCATTCAATGGTGAAATGTCAATCTTCTTATTGAGTGTACAAATAATATACACCCTTTCTCTTGACTGTGGTATTCCGTAATTTTTCGAGTTTAACATGGTATACTCTACGTTGTATCCCAATTCACTAAAGAGATTGTAAATAGACTTGATGTACTTACCGTCATTGAGCGAGATTAGATTATGTACGTTCTCCAGTAAAATATACCGGGGTTTATGAAATTTACATATATCAAGAATCTTGAATATCATTCCTCCTCTATGATCTTCAAATCCTTTCTTCTGTCCAGCCGAACTAAACGGTTGACACGGAAATCCGGCACATAAGAGATCAAATGTCTCCATAGTATCTGGTTTCAATTCATAAATATCTCGCAACGGATTGTTTTCATTAAAATTCAGATTATATGTATCAATTGCATGCTTTTTTATATCAGCGGTTAATACACATTTAAAATTAATATCTGTGCGACTATTTTGATACGCGTCAATCGCATACCGGAATCCACCTATTCCCGCACAGAAATCAACATACTTTATTTCAATCATATACAGTTATACATTTTATTTTTTAAGCTTATCATATACAGGATGGTTCATTTGGAACGAATACATGAAGAAATACGCATTCCACCTTTATCAATAATAAACTTTTCGATGAGAGGTCCAGTTTGTTGTCCAGATAAGCGATTTACGAGACAATATTCATGAGCATCTTTTAATGTTTCACATTCTAATATTTTTAAAGAGTGATTTATATTCTTAATGTTCAAAATATCTAAAAGTTGTGATGAGTATTTTGACTCGCATGCATCTGCCAATATTTGAAGTTTATTCATCTTAATTAATTTTAAAGTCTCTAACCGACTTGGGACGACTATTTCATGTGAGTGATTTGGGCTACGGGATAAGCTTACTTCATCATAGATAATACTAATAATAACACAAGACAACAACAAGATACCCCTCCAAATATATACATTGAGAAACCTCCGGAATCTTCGTTAGACTCGTCTTTAGACTCGTCTTTAGACTCGTCTTTACTTGGAATGGGACACGCCGCCGTCGCTGGACAATCTATTGTTTTGTTTGGTAAACAAGCTGTACCACCGTCTTGTGCTGGTGTAGTTACCTTATATTTTTGTGTTATTTTGGAGGCTGATAAACCACAATCAGTTGGACATGGTTTCGGTTCTTCATAACTTCCAACACAATTTACCGGGCATGGTGATGTAGCTGGACAGGCTTTAGCAACCGGTGAAGATGGACATGCTCTACCCTCGTGTTTAGGTGTTACGGTCGTTACCCACGTTTTATTTACTGAGGAAGCGGATTTACCACAATCAGATGGACATGAAGGATCGTTCCACCTTCCTGCACAATCTCTCTTGGGAGCGGGTGGATTAGCACTTGGTTGATTCGAACGGGCGGCGGGTTGCGAGGGGGTTGGGGGTGAATTTTTTTTATTAGCACTTGGTTGATTCGAACGGGGGGCGGGTTGCGAGGGGGTTGTCTTCGCCCAGTCTTTTTTTTTATCTGCCTGCGAGGAGCGACCACCACAAAGACGAAGAGAGAGATCAACTATGGAACCTGTAGGAACTTTATATACGTTATCGTCCAACTGTTTACCAGCGAATATCAAACGTTGATCGTCGGGATATATACCCAGTCGTTTCCATATGGCATCTTTGATACCATTAACTGTAGTATTTTGACTCAACGAAATGAGTTCTCCTGTATAATTTCTTATAAATACAGTCATACTTATAACAATTATAGATTTTTTTGATCTCATGTAAGTGGAGTTAAAGAAATCATCTTCATAAAATGTAATGAACGTGGATAACTTTCCTCCTCACATCAAGCAACTGTTCCAAAACAGAGACCTCACGATGAATCAGAAAATGGTGACGCTCATGGCATTCATGCCGGATGTTCCTAACATGTCTCCAGTCGAGAATTATGAAGACTTGGGTACTACAATCAAAAGTCTCGTCGATGAGGGTAAGATTCGTCTCGATGGGTTTGATAAGGATTTTAAAATTAGGGTTTCGAATTGTTAATACTACTGTATCGTTCGTTCGCCTCGGGGTCACTCTGGGCCGGGTCGACCATAATCTTTTGTTTTACGACATATGGTTTTGCCTCCTTTGCCGGACTTCCAGATTCATATGGAATAGATGAGTGATGAAGGCAGATACGAACCTTACCATCATCGTTGCGCTTGTAGCCAAATGTATATTCAACATCTGAAATCTCTCCTGTCGTGGCACATGTGAACTCGTATGTACCCATCGCATGTGCCACTTCACCGTGACAGTCAATCTGGTGATTGTCGAATACAACTTTACTGAATCCCTTTTTGGCGTTGATAGCGAAACCCTGATCTTCTTTGAAACCACCGATTACAGCATCGTGGCCCACGAAGTAAGACATAGCATCGTTAGCTGTAGGACGGAATTGTTGCTTGGAAGCCTTTGTCGGTTTGAAGAGTACATTTGAGTGATCGTATCCATACAGTTCACCCGCACGCTCACCGGCGAGACTCACGTAATCACCGCCAGTGAGGAAAGAAGTTGAGATGTCGACGATGGATTGCGCCCAAAAGTTCTGCGCCTCGATGACTTCACGTTCGGTCACGTGATCAGAAAAGTCTTGTGTCATCGGTGGTCGCGCACGGGTAGTTAATGGTTTACTAAACCCACGGGCTGCGTTAATTTCTATGTCGTACTGAGCAGGATCTGTAAACACCCGAGTTTTAACATTTCGTGTGGTTGGGACAGAGAAGGTGAGTGCAAAAGACATATTTTAGTATTTAACTTTTCTACTCTTTATCCTTCTTGTTTTTGCCCGGACGAATCGCCCACTTGTCATTTTCACGAAACTTGTCGTAATCGATCTCCTCGATTTTGAAAAACTTTTTGATGAGTTCCTTGATGGGGTGTGCCACCTCGGCTTTCTTGGGTTCACCGTAAAAAGGTGGTCGACGCCTCCCCTCACCTGGAGCTACAAAATCGTCCTTTTTGGCACGAACCACGACACGTGGACGTGTGAAATGTATTTGTGTGAGTGATGAAATCATCTTTAATTATACACATTTTTTATCTTTAAACACCTAAGTCGACACAACTTACTTAAAAGGTATTCACTCATATCTAACAAAGATGAACTCCACTACCATCACCGATTACATCCTCAAGCTCGAGAAGCTCAACGAAGAGTCTCACACCAAGATTGCGCAACTCAAGGAACTCTACCGAAAGTCTGAAGAAGAGCGAGTTGCTGCCCTCAACAAGCTCAACGATTCTCTCTACCAGAAGACCGCACGCGTCACCGACAAGACTATTCGAGTCGTGACTGACGATAATGCCGATCTTGTCGAGTATCTCATCGCACTTTCTGAGAGTGCCAACGACCGCTTCAAGTCTATCGCCTACCGTCGAGGTGCGGAAGTTGTCGCCGACCTCGACTATGAGGTCCTGAGTGGTGAAGACCTCCTCGACCTCAAGGGTATTGGGAAGTCTATCGCCTCTAAGATTGACGAGTTCCTCGAGGAACAGGACTCTGATTATGAGGAGTCTGTCGCTTCAAACGACGACGACGACGACGACGATTACTTCATGTCCTACAACAACGATATCTACATCATGCTCATGAACACAGCTGGGTATGAATCTGATGTGTACAAGCGTAAGGCGTACACGAACGCTGCATCCGCGGTTTACAAGCTTCCGTATGAGATTACATCTGGTGACGAAGCTATGAAGCTACCCGGTATTGGAAAGTCCATCGCCAAGAAGATTGATGATTTTCTCAAGGGAGGGAGCAACACCAGCCTCGCCGAGTGCTTCCTCAAGCTTGGAAACCTCGAACCAAACCATCACAAGGCGGAAGCCTATTGGCGAGCTGAGGAGAAGCTTCGCGAACTTGACTACGAAGTCACTCGCGGTGAAGATGTCAAGAACATCATGGGTTTCGGTCCCTCCATCTGCGCCAAGATTGATGAGTTCATGGAGACTGGAACTATGAAGAGGCTCGAGGAACTTTCTAGAACCTAAGTGAAACATAGAAATTTTAATAAATAACTAAAAATGTCTGTTGAATTTCGTATTGCGTTTTGTCAGGCTACACAGTCGCTTTGCCCCGACGTGCAGCGTGTCATTTGGAGCACCGTTTTACCTCGCGAACTCAAAAGGGAACGGGTGGAGGCTGCTTTCGCTGCAATGAGAGCCAAAATCATAGAGCTTGAGAGTGCTGAGGATGACGAAGATGCCCGTATGCATCTGGATTTACTCCTCGGAATACCTGCATATTCACCACACGGAGTAGATGAAGATGAGTTGAGGGCTCAGCGTAGAATGGAGGCCTTCTCGGGGAAGGCTAGTGCTCTCACCAGTTGGAAGTGGTATCGTAGATATTTTCTCTGTAATAAGTAAACAATGGTTTCGTATGTATTAAATGTCGACAAGGCAGGTGATCTCAAGTTTGGACGTAAGAAGTGCCGTCTCCACAAGAAGGCTGAAGTAGTGAAGGTTGCCAAGGACTATGGTATATCCACCCCTAATAAGAAGACTGTCAGTGAATTGTGTGGAAGTTTAAAGAAGAAAATTCAGAAGGCTGAACAAATTTCGCGAGAGGAGGTAAAGAAAATTCTCGCCAATCAGAATAACGTTCCCCTCGCCAAACTGTACCCCGAGGCGGCTAAGAAGCGCGCCGCCGCTGAGAAGCGCGCCGAGAAGAAGGCTCTCGACAGGAAGGTTGCGGCCAACTTTATGAAGGGTATGGTGACCACCCCCACTCGTGCCACGGTCAGGGCTGTGCCCAAGCCTCAGAAGAAGGCGATGCCCCTCACCAAGGATGAAGCGCGTAAGCGTATCATGTCCATGCGGGGTCTCAACGCCTACAACAGGTTCCGCATGCTGAACAAACTCAGCATTAATCAGCATTCACCTCGACGTGTTGTTCGTATCGCTCGGGAGTTGGCTCGTCTTCGCTAAGATCGTTATAGACCTTCTCGGTCGTGTCATAGAAGGCTTCGCTGTCTCCAATCATCATCTCCCTCACGGTTTGGTACAACACGGTAGAGAGTGCGAATTTATACGCTAAGAATCCTACAAATGTGGCTCCATAATCAAAGTCGAACGCGAAAGGTGCGTTATTCCACGACACTTCAAAAGCAGCGGCACTCAGAGGTGCCAAAAACTCCTTTTGAAATGTCGAAGTTTCGAAATTATCCACCCTGTCCGATAGAAGGGTCACGTACGCGTACGACGCAGCAGCTCCCACGACCGCAGATACACCTTGATCAGCCCCTTGTGTGATGAAGTAAGAAGCACTCAAAGCAGAACCATAAGCAGCTGTAGAGTTCTTGAGGGTCTTCTTGAGACGCTTATATTCTCCGGTGACGGGTTTTGCGACGGCGAGTGCGAGGGACATTACTACACGAAAGTCACTTAAAATCTTTATCTGAATTAATAATAGAAATGCCGTGTCAACTTTGTAAGAAGAAGTGTGGTGTTCCTATGGATTGTAAATATTGCGATGGAAGTTTTTGTCCTAGTTGTTTAAATTTAACGAAACATGATTGCCAGGGTGCAGACATCAAGAAGATGAAGCAGCGTAAGGAACTCAAGGACAAACTAGCATTCGAACCACCATCTAAACACTTAAAGATTTGATGGGAGACTCCAATGTGCTGAGATGTCCGAGTGGTCTAAGGAGGGCGTCTTAAGAACGTCTGGCGTAAGCCTCGCGGGTTCGAACCCCGCTCTCAGCATAGCGCAAGTTTAGTAAGCTTGAGGTCGGGAGTTCAAATCTCCCTGAGTGCATTTTTAAATATGAGATCCATATTTAAAAATGCTATGTATGCGTAAGAATTATAATATACTATCTTATGAAGTGGCCGTATATAGTAATTTATGGACTTCCATATTTATGTTTGAAATTGGTATACACGGAACGAACTAGAAAAGGGATATCTCCTAGATTTAGTCAACCATCGACTTAAGGATTTCGTTTGTAATACAAACAGATGCCTCTCGGGGTCAAGAAGCTTTGTTACGATGCTCGTCTGCCTACTCGTGGGTCTGATGGTGCTGTGGGATATGATTTATATAGCTCCGAAGATGCGACTGTACCGTGTCAGGCGGGGCGAGCTTTAGTCGGGACTGGTATTGCTCTCTCCATACCTGATGGTCTATATGGTCGAGTAGCTCCTCGTTCTGGTCTAGCTGTGAAACACTGTATTAACGTCGGTGCGGGTGTTATTGATCCCGATTATACCGGTGAAGTCAAGGTTGTCCTATTCAATCATGGTACGGAAAACTTTGAAATCAAGAAGGGTGATCGTATCGCTCAACTTATTTTGGAAAGGTGTGATACACCTATAATCAAGGAAATTGGTCTACTCGAAGAAACTTTACGCGGCTCCGACGGTTTTGGATCTACGGGCGAATAAAATCATCACGGTGATCATTATGATTACAAATAACATCATACCTATGATATAAAAGATATTGACATCCCCACCCTCCTCGGGTTCGGGTTCGGGAACATCCTCGGACGAAGGCCCTACTGATGCTGCGAAACAATCTTCGTTGGTGATGAAATCTCGCTTTTCTTCATCGGTACACGCGTCGGGATTTTCACAATACGGACACGCCTCACCCTCCTTGCATTTGCAGCACTGTTTGAGGGCGTTTTCGGGAAATGACACATTTTCGGTGGGTGCCATGAATCCAGATTTGCATATATCTTCACTGACGGGTTCACATCCTTTCGGAATAATTTCAATACCCCGGGTGGCTCCCGTTTCATCCTGGGTTTCTATGGTGTCTACACCACAATCCATTATACTTTTATAAAAGATTAAAAATCTTTACAGAACCAAAGATCTTCCGGTGTCGGCATAAAAAGTACACCGTGACGCATGGTCATGTACAACTTCGCCTTGTTAACGTTCGGGTACGTCCACAATATCCACCTTTCCCAATATTCAGCCCTGAAATAGTCATCCCAATCCTCTTTAGAACTTTTATCAATTTTCATCATCTCTCTATGAATCTCATACGGATCCCTCTCTATTCGCAGCTCCTTAGGAATGATAGCACCCTTCCTAATGAGATGCGCACGCATGAGCCTGGGATTACCGTGGTCGGGGTAATGCTGAACTGAGCGATCACCGAAATCGATGGATCTCTGGTTGGGTAAAGTCACCCGGAGTTTATGGGTCACTGAAGGACTGGGTTGGATAACGACATGCATCGTATATAAGGATTTAAGTTTTTATTATTACATGTTTCACTACACGTCTCAAGACGGAACGCTCATAAAGGTTGGTGAAAATGCTAAAGAAAATGACCGATTGACCCTGTCGAGTGCACCACAACACTGGTGGTTTCATGTGGCTGGATATCCTGGATCGCATGTCGTTATTTGTTACGAGGGAGATGAAGTACCCAGAGAGGTGAAACGAGATGCGGCTGTACTGGCGATACATCACAGTAAGACACCCGAGTCTAAAATGTCTTGGGTCGACTTGGTGCGTGTAGAGAACATTTCATTTACAAAACAGCACGGTCGAGTCACACTCAAAGGTAAAGTTATTCAATTGACTGTGTTCATGAAGAGGGAGAGGGAACGTTTGGAAAGACTCTTACAAACTCGAATACAACCCAGCGATGTAATACACATCTTTAAATCCGAGGTCCTCTAATTTCTCTGCCGCAAATCTGGCCCTCTGTCCAGTGTTGCAGTAGACGAGAAGACCTCGTTTTGGGAGTTCAGCCACTGTCTTTTCGTTAATTTTGTCGACAGGGATATGCAACGCTCCGCGATAGTGACCAGCTCGCCACTCAGTGGCGGTGCGAACATCGATGACCGCCTTTATCTTACCATCTTTGATGAGTCTTTTGGCTTCCTCCGAGGAGATGAGATTTTGACCGAAGTATGTATAGGCTGTGAGAGCTGCGAGACCACCGACAACGACGAGAGGTATCATATATAAAGCTTTAGATGTTTTTATGATAAATGGCACTCGGCAAGAAAAACGAAGAGACCACTTCGCGACTTACACCCATCGAGCGTGAAGCTATGTATGCTAAAAGGTGTGCCTCTGTTGTAGAGAATGCACTTAAGGGTGAAAAGGTTCGATACAAGTCTGATTGTGACTCGGAGAAGTTCAAGGGATTCCTCGAAGACCGACTCACAATTTGGGAAGGTGAAAAGGACAAGACGTTTCATGGGAAGCGAATGTACGAAAAGACGAAAACTTTGATTGACAATTGGAGCTAACATAACTTTCTTTGTGCGTGAATCTTTCGAGCCTCATCCCATCGACCAGACTGTTGAATCAAGAGTTGTGTGTTTGGTTTCATCCTTGAAAGGGAATACCCTTCCCCCAATCTCTTAAATGCGTATTCGATTGTTTTGTTGTTGATGCCACTACGTTTCACTTTGTATGTTCGCAATTCATTCTCCACCCCCTTCAATTTGACTGCGAGTTCATCTACGGTACCCTGAAGTGACGTAATGACGAGCTTCTGTTTCTTGACTTTCATGTCATCTGTCTTGTTATGAAGCTTATCCTGTAATTCTGCGATGATCACCCTCTGTTTCCTGATCTTTGCATTCTTCTTCTTCACCACCTTGTCAATCTCAGGTCCAAGGTCTATGACAAACTTGGACGTCTTGCGGGACTTTACCATTTTATCTTATTTTTTTGAAAATGAGTCGTTGACTTAGTTACCAAATGCAACACCAGCCATACCATTCTTGATACGAAGAATGTTATAGTTGACCGCGTAGACACGGTGGAGGGTATTACCACCGGTGGGATTGGTGAGTACGAGCTTGGCGTTATCGATACGGGAGAAGTTAAGCGAGCCAGTGGGCTGCATCTTACTCATGGTGAGACACAGAGGCCACGAGTAGGTGGGAAGATCATCGAGAATGTTATCGGGAAGATCGGTACAGTGCATCTCTGGTACAACATCGTGGTGATAGACGTTAGAGGTGTTCTCAAAGAGAGCTGTACCGTTGATGTACAGCGAAGACGTGTCGAAGTTGAACTCAGTTCCCCATTGGCTACCAGTGGCGTTACCGGAAACTACGTGCACGGACTTCACTGGGTGGTTGAAATACGTGAGATCAATCTCAGTATCAGTGTTACTGGCGAGTTGGTACTGCGTTTGAGTGATCAAAAGCTCGTGCTCGGTATCAGTGAAGAACTTGCGCTCATCCGTATCGAGGTAGATGTAGTTACCGTACACTTTGGGGGTGCTCCCCGGGGTGAACCCATCGCGGCACTTCACACGGACTTCGACATCGTGGTACTGGAGTGCGACCAGAGGAAGCGACTTGGTCCAGTCCTCGCCGAAAAAGAAGGGGATCATGTAGTAGTTACCCGAGTGATTTTCCTTCTTGACGTTGGTCGTCACAGCGAAAGACGCCTTAGCGGCAGAGTCTCGCATGAGAGGGTTGTGCACACCTTGAATGTAGAGTGAATCGAGCTGAGAAACCTTCTGACCACCGATCCACAGAGAAAACTCGGTGGGGTTCGAAGCGTTCGCGGAAAAAAGACCAGAGGAGTTTGTCTGGATACCTGCGATACCATCCGCCTCGATCCAGATGTAGCTCATGAGGTCACCCTTCGACCGGATGGGGATGGTCACTTCGTTGTTCTCACCGAAAGTACCGATGAAATCCATGCGCTCGGGCTTCATGGCGAAGTTTGTATAGCGCTTGTAGTTCTGACGAAAAAAGCTGACCTGAGGACTGCCAGTGATGAATACATCCTGGGCGCCCACGGACACGAGGTCAATTAAAGCAGCAGACATTTATTAATAAACGATATTAAAAATTTGGATCTTTATAAACACATGGTGGCATTCCAAGCCCTGACATGGGAGGCCCGAGACGTAGATGAAGAACACCTGATTAGTATTCTGGGAAAGACTGAGAATGGAAAGTCTGTGTGTGTGACGACGGTGTTTGAACCTTATTTCTTTGTGAAATTACCGAGGGGTACGACCGATCAAGATGTTCGTGTTCTTTTCAACGATATTAACAATATAAAATCTGACCACGTCACGAGTTATAGTATCGTAGAGAAGAAGGATGTTTGGGGGTTTCAGAATAACGAAAAGTTTGCGTACATGCGTCTCAACTTCAAGACACTCGTGGACCGCCGAAAGGTGGCGTCGGTCTTCAATTACAATAACAAGTTCAGGAAATATCACCTGTACGAAGCCAATATCGATCCTGTCCTGAGATTAATGCATCGCACTGGAATCCAATCGACGGGTTGGATCGACACCGGAAGTGACTGTGTTCGTTCACATCTCGCAAAGGTTGATATCGACCTGTGGTGTAACGACTGGCAAACCCTTAAACCAGTGGATCGGGATGATATCGCTCCATTCGTCGTGGCATCCGTCGATATCGAGTGTAACAGCTCCACAGGTAAGTTTCCGGATGCAAACGTTCCAGACGATGCATGTTTCCAGATTGCTATTTCTCTGTGTACATTTGGTAATGACGAACCATATGAGAAAGTATGTCTGTGCTACAAAAAGACAGAGGGCCCAGATGTTGTGAGTTTTGATACTGAACGTGAGATGCTCGAAGCGTTTCAAAAGTATATTCACGAGAAAGATATCGATATCATCACCGGTTGGAATATATTTGGATTCGATCTTGAGTACATGTACACGAGGGCGCATATGGTAGACTGCTCTCCTGAGTTTTTCAACCTCGGAAAACTTCACGATCCTCCGAGTGAACTCCTGATGAAAAAGTTGAGTTCGAGTGCCCTGGGTGACAATTTCCTGAAACTTCTCCCCATGTCCGGACGATTCATATTCGATCTTTTCCACGAGGTGAAGAAGGGATACAAATTGGACTCGTATAAACTTAACGAAGTCTCTAAACTGTATCTCGGAGATCAGAAAATTGATATGCCCCCAAAGGAGATGTTTGCGCGTTTCATAGAAGAAGATCCGGTCAAATTGGGTGAAGTCGCCGAGTATTGTATTAAGGATACGCTCCTGCCTCATAGACTTTTGAAGAAGCTTTGTACACTCCTCAATTTACTCGAGATGGCTAAGGCTACGTGGGTTCCCCTTTGTTTCCTCGTCGAACGTGGACAGCAAATCAAGGTCTTCTCTCAGCTCTCAAAAAAGGCTCGTGAACTTGGATATATGGTTCCAACTATTAAGTACGGGGCACTTTCAGAAGAGGCATACGAGGGTGCGACGGTTCTTGAGGCACAAAAGGGGGCATATTATACACCCATCACTGCCCTTGATTTCGAAGCTCTGTATCCGAGTATCATGATGGCCCATAATCTATGTTATTCGACACTCGTGATGGATGAGAGGCGCTACGGGAATGTACCGGGTGTTACCTACGAGACGTTCAAGATTGGTGAAAAAGTGTACAAGTTCGCCCAAGGTGTGTCAAGTCTCTTACCAGCGATTCTCTTGGAGCTCAAACAGTTTCGTAAAAAGGCCAAAAAGGACATGGCAGCAGCTACGGGTTCGATGAAAGAAGTGTACAACGGTAAACAGTTGGCGTACAAAGTTTCGATGAACTCGGTCTATGGTTTCACAGGCGCTGGGAAAGGAATCCTTCCATGTGTTCCAATTGCTTCCACGACGACGTCGAGGGGACGGGGAATGATTGAAGAAACGAAGAATTACGTAGAGGCGAACTTTCCGGGGGCAAAGGTAAGGTATGGGGACACCGATTCTGTGATGGTTGAGTTTGATGTTGGGGGACGAACAGGTGAAGAAGCTGTCAAGTACAGCTGGGAAGTGGGTGAGCGAGCGGCTGAGGAATGTTCCGCACTCTTCAAGAAGCCAAATAACCTGGAACTCGAGAAGGTGTACTGGCCCTATTTCCTGTATTCCAAAAAACGGTACGCCGCCAAGTTATGGACCAAGGGCAAGGATGACCAGATGCATATGGACTATATAGACATCAAGGGACTCCAGGTTGTTCGCCGAGATAATACTCCACACGTGCGTGAGGTGTGTAAAGAGCTTCTCGATGTCGTTCTGAATGCACCCGACACTGGTCCTCCCATGGAATTGGCTAAAGAACGAGCGATTGAACTCCTCTCGGGTGACGTCCCAAATGCTAAGTTGGTACTCAGTCAGTCCCTATCGGACACGTACAAAGTAAGTGGTGAATCTGTGTCTGTCACGGGACACCGAATAGGTGAAATCAATCAAGCGCACGTACAAGTTGTTCATAAGATGCGACAGCGCAAACCAGGCTCAGAACCGCAATCGGGTGACCGCGTGCCGTACCTTCTCACGAATACAGGGGATCCAAAGGCCAAAGCGTTTGAAAAGTCTGAGGATCCCAAATACGTCGAAGATAATGATATCCCGGTTGATTACTTGTATTATTTCGAAAATAAGTTTTTGAATCCAGTATGCGATCTCCTCGACCCCTTATTTGAAAACCCTAAACAAGAGATATTTGGAGAGATTTTGGAACAGCACAAACCCAAGAAGAAAAAGACTGGTCCCGCTCTGAGTGGGATGAAGAAGGAACAACTCATGGAAGAGTGTAAGCGCTTGGGTCTCGATGATTCCGGGAAGGTTGCAGATCTCAAGGAAAGGATTAAAGCATCCACGAGAAGTGAATCGATTGAAGACTTATTTAAAAACTACGAACAAAGTAGTAATAAGACATGAGTCTATATGACAAGATTATTGAACTATTCGAGGAGGAGGTTAATCAACGTATTGTTTCTATCATGAACGAATACGTCACCATCATCTCCAAGAAGCATGGGATTTCTCTGGATTTACTTCTAAAAGATATCCCTGAGATATTCTCGGGAACGATCTGCAAAGGTACGAAGAATGATGGGCGGAGGTGTACATTTAGGGGAACAAATAATGGGTACTGTAGACATCATGCGGCTCAATATAATCGCTTAGAACATGTACATATCACGAGGAACATTACCCATACACATGGTCCCGAAAAAATGTTTGTTCAGGGTTGCCCCGGTTGTCAACGTTCAAAGGAGCTTATAGATTTGAATACTATGATTGGTAATGAGTAAAACTGGTATCCTACTAACATCTATAAATAATTTCTACAACGAAGAGGAAAACAGGACTAAATTGATGAACATTCTCGATAAGACGAGTGGTATTTCACTGCGAAACTTGGAATGGTTCATCACGAATTACGCGAAGAAAAATCACACATCATACAAAACAAACGACGGTAAACTCTTTACCGTTCACTGTGCATATAAGTCCAGTTTGGATGGATACAGTAAAAAATTATTTGATCCGTTTTGTCGGTCTCAGAAGTTTGCGTATACCATTCCAGGTACATCTCATGAAATTCATACGACGTTGGCGCAGTTAAATTTCATCAAATGGTGTATAAAGAATAATATTATCGATTACATAAGTAGTCACAAGAACTCACTTTTTAGTAAGCAACTGACATGAATCCACGGTCGAATGCGAACGTTTGATACCCCGTGTAATACATATTCAAAGAGTATGTGTTGGCGTTAATATCCACTTCCGTCGTGTCCAATTTCACCTCTATGTTTGTTTTGTCGGATTGTATCTGACTAAAGTCCAAGTTCCCCGATGGTTCCACATTTATCGGATTCATCGAGAAACTATACGTGTAAATATTCCTGATAGGCCTGGCCAAGCGATTCCTGAATGGGATGAGATATTTGTAATAATTATGATTGGTTTTCGTGACGTTGGGTAATCGGTTTCCGTTAATGTAAAAACTGGCAGACGCCATGATAGGATCGAAAAATGTCGTTTGGTCGTCAAAACTCACGTTCGATGAAAAGTTGAACCGATTCTGATAGAGCCTTTGTTCGTTGACATCCAAAGAACCTACAGCATCACCTTCAATTTCAAAGTTTGTGTTGCGCAGAAACCAGTGGATACACTTCACGGGGATGTTAGGTACGAGATTGTTTACGATGGTGTCAGAACCGATATCACTCACGGCTGAGGAATGTTTTCTCACGAGGTCTGTCACGAGCATTTGGCGCTCACCAGTGAGATATTTCCTCTCCTCGGGACTCGTGGTAATCTCTTCGGTGACCAGATTGAATGACTGCAAACTCAAAGTGTCTGTGGTATTAGTGAAGAAGCTTTGCTGATGAAACTCTAATTCAAATTCAATTTTTTGACGATGGATCGCACACACGGGAAAGTAGGGGCGATTAGGTTGATTCGAGGCGTATTCATCACTCGCATACTTACGAGAAAAGAAAAAATGAAGTGGGATGACCAGATCTGAACTCGACCTCGAAAGTGATTCATTTCGACTCGACTCGTCAAACCCTATATTTCTGTTGACGAGAAATCTATTCGCCACTTTCTCTGAAATTTCGAGATACAGTTCATCGTATATGATACCCCAATCATCATGTATCTTTTCAACTTCTATGTCATCGACGAACATCGTTACACTCTTGAGAATATGACGCCCCAATTGATCCGCATAATTTCCATCCGTCAAACCTGGCATGGTGATACTCAACCACATGTTGCTCAATAAGTCACCCATGTTTGTTGGGTTAAATTGCACTTTAATAGTTTGGGCAAATGGCCAAGTGGCGATATTTCCATCATTAACGACATTATGTACGCGGTGATACTTTCTAAACTCGGAATGTGTTTTTGGATTATATTTAAAGAACGAATCTTCTGGGTCTTTGGAAAGGAGGTGTGTATCCTGCTTTCCAATAGCCTTGAGGGAAATTTTGGCAGCCTCACCCATATCTACTTACTGCTCACATATTTTTAATATCATTCTTCCACATGGTAATGTGGCTCGTCTTCAACATCTTCTCGAGGTCCTCCTTCGCCTGTTTCGCTTCCTCCATGAGTGCCTTGACACGTTCTTCCGTGTACTCCACCGTCTTGGTGTTGAGGAGGTAATCCCAGTTTCCATCAATCTTTGGAAACGTCGAGGACATCTCCTCCTCGAGTTCCTGTTTCTTTCTCTTGAAGACCACCAACTTCCCCTCAATCACCATAGAGACAAACTTAGACTTGTGATCGCACATCTCAGCCCTCTTTTCGAGTACGTCGATGAGGTGTGCCTTCCTCTTCTTATAGTGATCCAGACGTAGTTCCACAAAATCTTTCAAGATTTCCTCGGGACTCGTGTACTTATGAATACCCCTCGTGGGGTGGAAGAGATGCATATTTGAAACGCGAAAGGTCTTCCTCAATTTGAGATCCTTGAGGAGATCTCTGCCCGCATAGTCCATAATTTCAAAGTGGACATCTTCTGTTGTTGAGTTGTTGACGTACCCCCCAATCAATTTCTTCTCGACGAGACCATCCAGGTATTCCTTGTAATCCTGTGTCCATCGACCTGGTGGTAGCTCAGTCACCACGATATTTCTTCCAGACCAGTTCCAAACACCTTCCATCATCCATGTATCCTCCTCCTTATGAACAACCCCCTTGAAACCCCTGAACCAGGGTCGCATAGGGACGATCTCGTCACCATTCAAAATCCGCTTAATATTTTCCTTGATCTCAACTGGATTGAATGGGGGTACATAGCAACTGAAACCCGTGCCGATACCTTCAGTTCCATTCACGAGGACCATGGGGAGAGTTGGCATGTAGAAGTCAGGTTCGATCGAGCGACCATCATCATCGAGATAATTAAGAATCGCGTCATCCCTGGGGTCAAAGATCTTTCGCGCCTCCTTGGTGAGCTTCGTGAAGATGTACCTCGTCTGAGACGCATCCTTTCCACCCATGAGCCTCGTTCCAAACTGACCACAAGGCTCCAAAAGATTGATATTGTTAGATCCTGTGTAATCATTCGCCAACTTTACGATCGTATCCGCCAAAGAAACTTCACCGTGATGATACGCACTCTTTTCAGCCACGAATGCCGCCAGCTGTGCAACTTTCATCTCATCCTTGAGATTCTTCTTGAAGCACGAATACATAACCTTGCGCTGAGAGGGTTTTAGACCATCGGCCATGTGAGCGATGGACCGCTTGAGATCCGCGAGACTGAAATTCACAAGGTCCTTGTGTACAAAGTCTGAAATATCCAACTGCTTCACACTTCCATATGGAACTTCAAGTTGATCAGCATCTTTCACGGTGTTCTCGAGAAGCCAAGTCTTCCTCGCATCAGCCTTCTTTTTGTCAAAGGCGAGGACGATCGAGTCATCGGTCATCACATCCGTATCAAACCTGACAGTGAGGTCTTGAATCTTCCTGAAATACTCACGCGCCTCGGCACTCGTAGAAGTACCCAAACCCTTGTAGTACTTAATCTTCCACCCTTGTTTCCCATCACCATACCAGGTACGGAATGCAGAGTCTGTGTAGAAGGACTTGGTTTGAGAAGCCTTTGTAGCTTTGATGATTGGGGTCACCATAGACACAACAAAGTTGAGCTTGAGAAGGCTTGGCCAAAAATAGTGAATCATATTGAGAATTAAGCCTTTAATATGACTACCATCATTATCAGCATCCGTCATGATCATCAGACGACCATACCGAAGCTCAGAAACGTCCTTGTATTCCTTTCCTTGTTGGAGACCCAAGATCTTCTTGAGATCGTTGAACTCCTGGTTAGATGTGAGTTGTGCCACAGAGACATCTCTGACATTCTTACACTTACCACGGAGCGGGAAAACGCCGTAGTGGTCACGACCAACCACGGAGAGACCGGCGACTGCGAGGGTCTTCGCTGAGTCACCCTCCGTCACGATGAGCGTACACTTCCCAGAATGTTTCGTACCCGCATGGTTCGCATCGTCAAGTTTGGGAATACCAGTAATCTTAGACTTGCGAGCGCCATCAGACTTTGCGAGTTCCTTCATCTCCTTAAACTTCGAGAGTGCCATGAGTTCTTCGGCGATTCCAGTCTTGAGTACATTCTTGATGAATGTCTTGGGCATTTCAAACTTACTTCCAAAACTTTGAGACTTTGAGGTACATTCGGACTTCACTTGACTCGAGAAGGTTGGGTTCTCAAGGGTTGCCTTCACGAAGATGTTAAATGTATTCTTCACCTGTTGAGGTCTCAACTTAATCTTCTTTGCCATCTCGTCGATTATAGAGTTCGCGATAAGGTTCGCGACATGATCGACGTGTGTGCCACCCTTATTGGTACAGAGTCCATTTACAAATGAAACCTGTTCCATCCCGTCGGTAGACGGCCCGATGCATACAGACCAACGATCGGTATTCGCCGAGTAGACTTCTTCGACACCCTCATGCATCTTGGCATACGCCTCGAATGTTTGTTTGGTGAGAACTTCTCCATTAAACTTCACTTTACAGTTTTGGGTAGTACAGATGTTCGCGTCCCAAACCCTCTTTTGGAAAATACTGTAGATGGTATTATCCATTTTGGACATCCCAAACCTCTTCCACTCGGGAGTGAACGTGATAGCGACAGATGACGTAGCACCTGAATATTTTTTGATTTTTGGGGGGTCACAGACCGTCATGTTCTTCGACCATGATTGGGTATACGTCTGGTTCGTCTCGTGGTCCTTGATAGCGATCGAAAACGCAGTAGAGTAGATATTCGCTAATTTGGCTCCATATCCATTCCTGCCTCCAACAATCCTTTTTTGAGAGTCATCATAGTTGGTACTCGTGAGGAGATGCCCGAAAACGAGTTCAGGGTTCCAGAGACCCTCTTTTTCATGCATCTTCACGGAGATCCCGCCGAGCGGTCCATTATTCTCGATGGTCACTGCACCTGAATCTTTGTCGATGGCGACTGAGATGGAACTGACATGCTTGGGATGGAGTGAGTTGCGGTCGATGGAATTGACGAGGATCTCATCAAAAATCTTGAGTAAAGCTGGTGAGTACTTGAGGTTTTTCTTGGTAAACTTTTGACCATCCAGAATCCAGTAAGGTTCTGTACCCAACTCAACCGGACCGACATAGGAGTCGGGTCTTTTGAGAACATGTTCGATATGGGTCAATTTTTGAACGGATTCCATCCTTCTTACTTTTTTTACAACTCTAATCTCTAACTTAGGTTGTGCAATAATTTTTCTTTAGATACCTTAAGAGATGTATCTTTACTTTATAGCCGCGATCTTCGTTTTATTCTTAATGATGCAGAATAAAACACGTGGCATGAACAAAGCTATAGAAAAATTGGTTAGACAGTCAGCTCGATACGCAACTGCTGCACAACAGGACAAATCTCCTGTCATCGCAGTTCTTCATGCGAATTATGCTGCAGCTTATTTGTACGCGCTTAACGATATAGCTACAGATTCACAAATACATAACGCCACTGGTATCGACGTTAAAAAATTCAAAGAGCATATCACGAACGTACAGGATATGGTTACAAAAAAGACGATCGAACGATTTCCGGATTTTGCCGGTGAAGTTGACATTTATTTGGCTGAAATTGGAGGGGAAGCCTAAGTGAAACAATCGAAATGTAAAAATCAAGAAATAAAAAATGGAAGTCATCCGTGACGAACTTTGGGAACGTTGCCTCGCCGATGCAGTCAAGATGTACCGCATCGGTGAACCAAATGATAAATGCATTCATCTCGCAAACGCGACTTGGATAATGAAGAAGAAATATCAAGAGCACGCGAAGAAGAAGGATGACAGAAAAATGATCGTACTGGATAAAGTCCCAGAGGTTGTGAACGAATCGAGAAATACGAAAAAGATATGCTGTGCGACGACCATGTCTGGAAAGCCGTGTTCTTTCAGGGCGGTATGTGGTGACTTCTGTAAAAAACATAGTGTAAAGTCTACACCCTTAGGAACAAAGGTTGATGTGAGCAAAATTAAAATCACCGACTAATAGAAAGAAGATGTTAGACCAAGAGAGTCTTAGACCTGTAATAATAGCGATGGCTGTTTATATCACACTTAGTGTTCTCATCCCCCGTGTAGTCACCAAACCGACTGGCGTTCAAGTCGTGGATGATCTTGTGATGACGATCATCGCCCAAAGGGATTCACTCATGAGTGGTACCATTTTTATTGGTCTCGTCGTTCTCGCCACCAATTACATTCACGATGAATTCTTTTAAAACATTCTCCCTACCCACGAGTTGCTTCGTATGTTCGTGATCCATGTGACGAACACGATTATCATAGGCGTGTCTCATGTACTCCAAGAGTTGGTCAAAGTTTGGCTTACCCCAAGTCATTCCTTTTTTGAAGAGGAAGTCGTCCTTCTCCAGCTCTTGAAGTTCACATTCGATCGTGTACGGTGTTTTCACGTATTCGGGTGCTCCACCATAGTTTGTTATGATGACAGCTTTATCACGAAGTGCTGCCTCCACCGCACCCATACCTACACCTTCAGAGTGTGAAAAGTTTACGTAGCAATCACATCTGTTATGGAGAGCATCCATCCCATCATCATCCAGTAAGTCGTTAATGACTTCAACCCGGGGAAATTGGATCTGTATGGGTTGTTTTCCAGTAGCTTTCACGACGAGACGTGTATTAGGTTCGTTGAGACGGACGAACGCTTGTAGAATGTCCCTGAAACGTTTTCGAGGATCCATGATATTTCCTATATGATAAAAAGTATACGGTTTTTCTCTGGGTTTAGGGACATGTGCATGGATCACATAAAACGCATTATTCGGAAACTGTCTCGAAAGAACAGTTTTACAGAACTCACTGGGAACTGCAACCTTTTTAAACTCTTTCATGATGAGTCCGTAATCTTCGTGGACGGTTTCGGTTTCACATACGGTCATACAGGCCAAGTTCTTAATCCTGGTTCTCACGTATTTCAGGTAGTCCAGGTGATCGGGTATAGGCAACATGAAAATGAGACCATGGTCACTCTCAGGAAGTTGATTCCCAAAGACATGATAACTGGAGTTTGGAAGAAACAATTTCGTATATTTCTGTGCGTGATGACCGATTCCACTGAGCAGATTTGGACCTATGACGATCATTTAGTATAAAGATAATCTTTCTTTTATATATACTACGATGGATGCTTTACGAAAAGAACTTGAAGCTGAACTTACGCGCACCCGCCTCGATAAGACCCGCCTTTACACCCTTCTTCTCAAGATGATTGATAACTGCGGTGGCGGTGGCGGTGCAGGTTCCCAGGGGCCCGCCGGTCCTGCCGGTGCTCGGGGTCCTGCCGGTCCTGCCGGTCCTGCCGGTCCTGCCGGTCCTGCCGGTGAGTGCAAGTGCAAGTGCACTTCCAAGGAGGCTGCTCCAAAGGCTACCACTGCTCCCAAGAAGGTTCCCGCGAAGAAGAAGGTTGCCGTTTCGGCCTAAATATATATAAAGTTCTGAGACCCGTTATAAATACATGTTGGCTATCGCACCGCTTCGTATTTACAACACCGCAGAGAAGGACCCGATGAAGAAGCGGGTGAACGCTCGAAAGCACAGGTATGTTATCAACCCACCAGACACAGACGAACTTCACCGCCTTCGGGAACAGATTGCAAAGTATAAGCGTGGTCAGGCTAAGCTCAAGCGACTCGCGAGGTGGAATCTACGGTCCACAAAGTCTTCACTCAGAGATGTGCAAGAGACTCTCGAAACGTTGGAAGACCTCTATGGAGACTTGGCTTTCGATGACGATGAGGAATCACCATAAATCTCAAGAATATCCCGCACGATCTGACTTCTTTCTATGTCCGAAAAGTCAAATGTTATACATTCGATACGTTTGTGAGGGTTTCCTTCTAAACGCGAACAAATATCTTTGAGACCGTTGTCTTCATACTTCCGGTCATGTTGTTTGGGGTCACCTGTGATTATCATTTTACAACCTTCACCTATGCGCGTGAGGAGCATCTTCATTTGATTCGGTGTTGAATTCTGCATTTCATCAGCAATCACGAAAGCGTGTTTGAATGTTCTTCCTCTCATATATGCTAAAGGACAAATCTCTATGATTTTCTCTTTTATCATATACTGTATGTCACTTTGACTGTAAAATTCTCCAAACACATCCATTATAGGTCTGGTCCACGGATCCATCTTTTCTTCTAAAGTTCCTGGTAGGTATCCTATGTCTTCTTCTACTGATACAACGGGTCGTGTTAGAACTATCTTTTTGAAGGTTTTGTCGTTGTATCCAGCTACGGCGGCGTAACACGCTAACATGGTCTTACCCGTTCCCGCCGGACCTACAGCAAATACCATCGGTTTACTGATACTGTACAAAGCTCTGTTGTAGTTTTTCTGATTTTCACTTTTTGGTGTTACAGTTGGATGTTCGATTCCGTCCATATCCCCCTCGAAATAATAGTCATTTTCTTCGTAAGATGATGAGAGTGAAAACTTACGACCCTTTTTACCTCCCATACTTTTTACGCAGAAGTTTTATTAACCCACCATATGAAACTACCCAATATTGAGACCAAAATGACCATTAAAAGACCAAATGAGTATTTTTTAGGGTTTTCCTCTGGGGGTTTATCGGGTAACTTTTGGACATTTTTGTTGAGTGTATCCAACTTTTTAAGGAGTTTCTCGAGCATCTGTAAAATCTGTATTTCCCTGTTTTTTGGCTTTTCTTTTACGTTCACGGTCGTAATCTCTAAAATCATGAACCATTTCGCATCGGGTTGAAGTGGAAGGTAGTCTCCGTCATCTTGTTGTTCGAATATTTTGAAGTTTAATTTTTTGATGGAAACGGGATTGAAGTAATTTTGTTGGCGATTAAACAATTTGGCTTGTTTATCACGTAATACGACCCCATTACTTCCCGTGAAGTGTCTTTCCAGGGGGATTCTCGCCATGATTTGTCCATGACGCTCATCCAAAAGCTGTGCCACCTTAGGAACATCGGGGCAGACGATATCTACAAACTTTGCGACGTTGGTGTTAAGATTTGAAGTGTTTTCACCAACTTGTGTGATATAAAAGTCAACTAATTTAACACCCAGTACTCTACCCATATCCTCAACGTGCGTATTCGATTCGAGTGTGAGGTCGAGTGAGAATACATTATTCGTCCCGTTCACAAAGTTCGAATCAATAATCACATATTGAACCCGTTTGGGTATATCTTCAGGAGACATTCTGATATAGTGACCGAAAAAAAAACTTGACATAATGTAATTATGAATGCTATGACTATACTCATTGTTCTTTTAATCGCGATGGCCGCGGGTGTTGCCTTTTGGTACATAAACAACCAGGCCATTAACTTAGCTGAGGCCGAGGCCGAGGCTGATGCTGCAAGGCTTGCGGCGGCTGAGCTGGCTGCGGATGCGGATGCGGATGCGGATGCGGATGCGGATGTGGAAACACCAGCAGGTGGTGGCACCCACTCCCTCGCTGGCGATAAATTTATTGTTGTCAAAGGTACTAAAACTACTGGTGTGATCGTCCCCGACAAGGACGGCAAAAAATTCACTGTCAGCACAAATGGCACTCGTTCGGATGATATGGTGATCACTCTCGAGCCAGTTGAGGGTGAGACTAACACATACTTTTTATTTTCCAAGGGGGAAAAGAAATACATGAAGTATGACAACTTTGGTTTAAAATTTGTGACAAAAAAGCCTACCACACCCAAATCTCTCAAACCTTACAAGATTAAATTCACATCGATCGGTGATGTATATGCGATGTCTTATATGAACAAAGATGATATGGAGTTATTTTTTGGGTATGACGGTGATGATAATATGATCGCTGACTCGAGTGTGGCTTCCATACTTACTACGGGTCTTGTCACTCTCGAAGATGCTGGTGTTTCTAGTTACATCTTATCTGGCAACTTCGGTGAAGATAATTTCGCTGAGTTTGACATCGCTCTCGATGATGAGGATAATGCAAAAACAAGCATCCAAGGGTGTTTTGATGCGTTACCAGACGCAGAGCTCAAAAACGCGCAGGGTGACGATGTGGATCGGGACAGTCTTTTAGCTGTGGCTTACAAGGCTTCAGTACCCGCAGTGGATGACGAGGGTAATGAAATCATGACCAAGGCATGCAGGGTTTACACGGCTACAGGCGAACGTGTCGAAACTGGAACTGATTGGGTCACAACTTGCGTTGATAAAACAAAGGATATAAAACAAGGATGCTTATTGTAAACATATGATTCCACCGATCGCGAAATTTACCATCATAATGAACGTGGTACTTACAATTATAGTCGGTGT
>Ga0222715_10001234_pt1 | contig 24703 bp, 20 predicted proteins | sample C33_9DmetaG_FD_165056 | JGI IMG/M metagenome (GOLD analysis project Ga0222715, IMG submission 165056) | Estuarine water microbial communities from San Francisco Bay, California, United States - C33_9D | ecosystem: Environmental > Aquatic > Marine > Unclassified | place: USA: California...
CGGATGGCTCGAGTGCCGCCAAAGGACAGCGAGATTCCCTGTGCGTCGAGAAGTGTGTCGGCGCTCAACTCAACCACCGCTTCCTACGTCGGTATTGCTTCACGTCGCGCAGTGAGCCCCGCTCATCACCGCGCAGCCCCAGATAGAACTCGCGGATGTCGTCGTCGTCGCGGAGTTCGTCCGCTGGTTTGTCCATGACGACGCGACCGGTCTCGAGGACGTAGCCGTGGGTCGCGATGGAGAGCGCCATCGTGGCGTTCTGCTCGACGAGGAGCACCGACGTGCCATCCGCATTGATCTGCACGATCAGGTCGCGCAACTGCTGGACAATCTTCGGCGCTACTCCGAGGGATGGCTCGTCGAGGAGGAGGTAGCGCGGCTTGGACATGAGGGCGCGACCGATGGCCAGCATCTGTTGCTCACCGCCCGAGAGGTATCCGGCGGTTTGCTTGCGGCGTTCGGCCAGCACGGGGAACATCGAGTAGGCGCGCTCGAGGCCCTCGGCGATGTCGGCGCGAGACGCCGTGTGGCCCCCCGCCTTGAGGTTCTCCTCGACCGTGAACTCGCGGAAGATCCGGCGCCCCTCCATGACCTGTCCGATGCCTGCTTGCACGATCTGCGGCGCCTGGAGCGATTGGATGTCCTGGCCATCCAGGCTCACGCGCCCTTTGGTGACTCGGCCTCGGTGGACGTCGAGGAGCCCGGTAATCGCCCGCAGAACTGTGGTCTTGCCCGCACCATTGGGGCCGAGGAGTGCCACGACGGAGCCCTCGGGGACCTGGAGGCTCACGCCCTTGAGAACCTGGATCACGTCCTCGTAGACCACCTCGAGGTTCTCGACGGTGAGCACCGGATAACACCCCTTCCCGGGCGGATTCGCCCATCGACCCTGTCATCCTGCCAAGAAATCGCAGTTCCGCGCGGCGAAGTTCGCATGCGCGTCGGCCAAAAGCCTGGCAGAGTTCGAATAGTGCTCAGGCGTAGGCCGGGCAGGGCGCGAAGGAGGAATCGTGGGGTCACATCGCTTGGTGAAGACGCTGGCGGGTGCGGGTGTTGTCGCCCTTGTCCTGGCCGGTTGTGGGGGCGGCGGAGGTGACAGCTCGCCGACCGAGGAGTCCTCGTCATCGGAAAGCTCGAATCCCCGTGGCGACATCGCCTTCGATATCGGCGTCACCGAGGAGCCGTGCCCGGAGGCCATCAATCCGAACAACGGCTGCATCTACCTCGGCGTGCTCTCAGACCTAACCGAGGGTCCTTTCGCGCCGCTCGCAACACAGGTGGTGACCGGCCAGCAGGACTTCTGGACCTACGTCAATCAGCAGGGTGGTATCTCGGGCTTCGACGTGAATATCGCGGCCAATGCGCGTGACAACAAGTACGACCCGGCCGTGCACAGCCAGGAGTACCGCTCCATTGAGTCAAATATCCTGGCTCTTGCGCAGACGTTAGGAACCCCGCAAACACAGGCAATCCTCCCTGACATGGAGGCGGATAACGTCATCGGCGTTCCGGCGTCATGGTGGTCCGGCTGGCAGTTCCCCGAGACCGACGGTGGAGTACTGCTTGAGTCCGGGTCGTCGTACTGCATGCAGGCCATGAGCGGCCTGGACTGGTGGACCGAAAACAAGACACCCATCACCAAGCTCGTCGCGGTGGGCCCGCCTGGAGACTTCGGTGGCGACTACGCGGCGGGTGCGGAAGCGTGGGCCGCAGCGAACGGCGTCGAGTTCGGTGGCTTCATCGAGTCGGCCCCCAATGCCATCGCCGGCAACCAGGACGCGGCCGTTCAGCAGATCCTTGAGTCCGGCGCCGACATGGTCGCCATCGGCACGGGCCCCGCGGAGGTTGCGGAGATCGTCGGCAAGGCCGTCGCTTCGGGCTTCAAGGGCCAGTTCCTCGGGGCAGCTCCCACGTGGAATCCGCTGCTCCTGCAGACGGCCGCGGCGCCTGCCCTGTTGGCTGCCTTCACCAACGTTGGCACCACCGGCTCCTTCGGCACCCCGTCGGCCGCGATGGATGCGATGCAGGCCCAACTCGGCGAGGGCGTGCTGCCCGCCAATGATGGCTACACCTACGGCTGGGTGTGGCAGTACCCGATGAAGGCCGCGCTGGAAAAGGCCGCCGCGAGCGGTGATCTCACCCGCGAAGGCCTTGTTGCTGCCGTACAGGGTGGTGTCGAGGTCGATTACGAGGGTGCGCTGCCCAACTCGCTCGTCGGGGGTCCGCCCGCAGACGTCGATCGCTCAGTGTCCGTGAACATCCCGTCCGAGGATGCCGCGCTCGGGATCGAGACGCTGCTGGTCGGATACGTCGGGCCTACGGCCGCGGCGTACGACTACAGCGCTCCGTGCTCGGGTAGCTAATCCGACGCAGAGCGAGGGCCCCGGTGCGACTGCACCGGGGCCCTCGTCACGCGCTGGGTGGATCAATCGGCGAGTGTGAGCCACTCTTCCTCGAGGGCGGCGATGCGTTGCTGCGCCTCCTGCAACTCCCGATTGAGGTCCGCAAGGCGCGTGTGGTCGGTAGCCGCGTCCGCCATCTGGTCGTGCAGCGCACGCTCGGCTTCCGTGGCCTTCGCAATAGCGCGCTCGATCTTGGCCAATTCCTTGGCCCGCGCCCGAACTTCCGCCTGTGACACGCGCGGGGCTTCCTCAGGATGCCCCGTGGGGGGTGCCGATGGTGTGGCCGCCGTGGATGCGCGTGAACGGCGATTGAGGTACTCCTCGACTCCACCGGTGAGGTGGGTGAGCCGTTGATCGCCAAGGAGCGCGTAGAAGTCGTCGCACACGCGCTCGAGGAAGTAGCGATCATGGGAGACGACCAGCAGCGTGCCGCCGTAGCCGTCGAGGAGATCCTCGAGGGCCGCGAGCGTTTCGACGTCGAAGTCATTGGTCGGTTCGTCAAGGATGAGCACGTTCGGCCCCGACATGAGCAGTCTTGTCAGTTGCAGTCGGCGTCGTTCGCCACCGGAGAGGTCGCCCACCGGGGTCCACTGAGCATCGGAGCCAAAGCCGAGACGTTCACACAATTGTGAGGCGGTGAGTTCACGATCCTTGCCGAGTTCGACGCGGCGCCCGACCTCCTCGACAGCTTCAAGGACGCGCAGTTTCGGGTCGAGTTCTTCGAGGTGTTGCGAAAGCAGCCCCGGCTTGACCGTCGAGCCGCGGGTGACGGTACCGGCCACCGGTTCGCGGTCACCGAGAAGCGTGCGGATCAGGGTCGTCTTGCCGGAGCCGTTGGCGCCCAGCAGACCCAGGCGCTGTCCGGGTCCGATATTCCAGGTCAGGTGCCCAAACAGTGGTCGGTCGCCGACCCTGACGGTCACGTCATCGGTCTCAATGACCACCTTGCCTAGTCGCGCGTTGGCGAAGGACAGCAATTCGACGCTGTCACGCGGTGGGGGTTCATTGGCGATGAGTTCATTGGCCGCGTCGATGCGGAACTTCGGTTTCGACGTACGCGCGGGTGCGCCTCGTCGCAGCCAGGCCAACTCTTTGCGCAGCAGATTCTGGCGTCGCGCCTCCGAGGCAGCGGCCTGACGCGATCGCTCGGCTTTCGCTAGGACGTACGCGGAGTACCCGCCGTCGTACTCCTCGACGGCACCCCCCACGACCTCCCAAGTGCGGTCACTCAGGGCATCGAGGAACCAGCGATCGTGCGTGACGATGACGAGGGCGAGGCGCGGCCGGTTACGCAGGTGGTCGGCGAGCCAGGAGATGACCTCGACGTCGAGGTGGTTGGTTGGCTCGTCCAGCAGGAGCAGATCGGCGTCGGCAATGAGCGCACGGGCGAGCTGGACGCGGCGCCGTTCACCCCCGGAGAGATTGCCGAGTGTGCGGCCGAGGGAGGATTCGTCGAAGCCACCGAGGAGGCCGTCAAGGACCTCGCGGATCCTGGGCTGCGTCGCCCACTCGTGGACGTCGAGCCCGGGGACGACGTAGTCGGCGATGGTCATCGCCGGGTCGAACTGCTCGGCCTGGGAGACCGCTTCGAGATGGACGTCAGAGCCCAGCGTCACGCGCCCGGAATCGGGTGGCACCAGGCCGGCCATGACCGCGAGCAGCGTGCTCTTGCCGGCGCCGTTGCGGCCGACGACGGCGATGCGTTCGCCTTCGCCGACGCCCAGGGAGACGTCATGGAGGAGCGGCTTATCGCCGTAGGCCTTGGTGACCGCGTCGAAGTTGACGAGGTTGCGGGGGGCCATGGCCCCATTGTGGTGGGTTGGCCGCTAGCGACCCAGACCCCACCTCGGTTGCCGACCGTTGTGGTTGCTTCCAGCGAGCGAAAACCAACCACAACGGTCGGAAATGGGCGGAGTTAGGAGGGAGAGACGCCCGGGACGAAGGGGAACTGGCGCATAGAGCCGTTGGCCCAGGGCTGCATGGTGGGGGCAAGGCGCTTGGCGGTGCGTTCGGCCTGTAAGATTCCCGCTAACTTCGCCTGTACGTCGGCGTAGTCCGGGTTGTCATAGAGGTTCGTCATCTCACCCGGGTCAGCCGTGACGTTGTACATCTCGAATTGATCGTCGGGCGGGGCGATTTGACCCCCGGTGGGGTTGAGTGCCTTGACCGTGGTCTCCGCCACGCGTGATCCAGGCTTGTTGACCAGTCCCGGCACGAAGGTCTGCACGTCCTGGACGTTGGGGGTGGTCCACCACTGCGGGTTGTCCCAGTAGCGGGAGTACTTCCAGCGCTCCTGCGCTCCGTCCGCACCCGTGGGCAGGTAGGTGACGACCGTCTCGACACAGTTCGGCTGGTCGACCGGCCGGTAGGACATGCCGAGGAGTGACACGGCGTTGTCGCCCTTGAAGGGCTGATCGTCGGTCATGAAGTAGACGGGTGTGCTCACCTCAGACTCTGGTCGGCGCTCGCCGAGCAGGATGGGTGAAAGGTCACGTCCGACAAGTCGCCGGACCTGCGTGTGCGTGCTGTTGAGCTTGCGGGCCAACGCGGACTCGTTGAGGCCCGCCAGGCCGAGCATCGTCGGAAGCAGATCGGCGTGCGAGGTCTGGATGTCACTGCTCTTCGCCTCCGGGAAGAGCACCGGATTGTGGAACATGAAGGGCACGCGCAGCATCTCGTCATAGGCCGAATGCCACTTCTGGAACATGCCACCGTGAGCCCCGAGCATTTCACCGTGGTCAGAAAGGTAGATGACGATCGTGTCGCGGTACTGATCCTCGTTGGCCGTCAGTGCATCGACAACCTTTTTGATCTGCTCGTCGACGTTCTTCTGCAGCTGGTAGTAGAACCGGTGGTAGGCATCGTTATTGGTGAGTGGCTGGAAACCTTCGGGATAGCGCGCGACGAAGCTGCCCTGGGCGACCGGCTTCGTGCTGAGGTCCTCGCTCGCCGACCGGGTGTACTCGTCAGTGAAAAGCCGATCAGGCACATTGGATCCGATGAGCTGTTGGGCAAGGTAGAAGCCGCCGGGACCACTGAGGCTGCCAGCGAGTGCGAGATTGCCCCACAGGGTGATGTCGTGCGGATTGACGAAGGACGTCACGAGCAGCCACGGCTTCTTCGAACGGCGCAGGCGCTGCAGTTGCTGGACGCCGAGCTCGGCGTACACCTCGTCGCGGCCTTTGCCGCGTGGGGCGGAGGAGCCGGAGTTCAGGGGGTTGCTGCCGTGCGGCTCGGGGCCGATGAAACCCTCGAAGCCATACTGCTCAAGGCGCTGGGCCTCAAGGTAAATGTCCTCGAGGTACGAATCGCGCGCGCCGGTGTCGGTGTACGACGGAAGCGGGTTGTAGCCGCCGGGCTGGTAGAGGTCGGCGTCGGAAATGTGCCACTTGCCCTTCCAGAAGGTGTTGTAGCCAGCGGCACGGAAGTAGTTGCCCATCGTGGGGACCGTGGTGGGGTCGAGCCAGAGCAGGTCTTCCTCGATGGCGCTCTTGGCGGCGCCCGAGGTCTGCGCGACGCCGTGCAGGGAGGGGTATTGGCCGGTGTAGACCGAGGCACGGCTCGGCTGGCACGCCACCGACATCACGTGGTGGTGGGTGAACTCGAAGGCCTGGCGGCGCAGGAAGTTCTGCGCGTGCAGGTTGGCCTCGCGCCAGGCCTTGGTCTCGGCGTTCTCGTAGAACGGGGCGTAGCGCTGCTCGTCCATCATGATCACGAGGAAGTTCGGGCGACGCTTGAGGCGCCCGCGGGGCGTGAACTTCGGTTGGGGGGCAGCGGAGGCTGACTGGGCCGCCGCCGCGCCAACCCCGGCCGCCAATCCTGCGGCTCCGGCCGCCTGGAGAAGGCGACGCCTGCTCAGGCCGGATGGTGTCCCAGTGGACTCGCTCACGCTGCTGCCTCCTCGGTGATGGTCCCGTCAGTCTCTCAGCGGACGCAAATCCACAGCACCGTGCTACTACTGAGGCACTCACTGAGGTGTTGTGCAGTCTCGCTGCCGTGTCGCGTGACCATCCCGTGCCCGGATGTGCCGCGAATCCGCGGATCCTTACGTGAGGAACCTCGGATATCTGGCACACATGGAGGGCGTCAGGACACTGACCAGGTGCGTGTCCAGGTCGTCTTGGTGTGATCCGGTCCTTCGGCGACCACCTTCGCTGTCACCGTGAGGTTCTTGTTGCCGTACGTCGTCACATAGACCCGGCCATCCGGGTCGCGGCGCACGGTGCAGCCGTAGTCACCGCGCGGCGTGGCTCGCGCCGTCGGACAGGTCACCTCGATGTCGGTGATGCCGCAACCATCGCCGGTCGTCACGCTCTTGATGAGCAGCGTGGTCCCGTTTGCCGACACAGAGCGCGATGAGTTCCGGCTCATCGCTGAAGGCGGGAATGTGGAAGGCGCGATTGCGCCAGAACAATTCGGCGGCTGACGGGTGCTGGGTCCGGAAGTTCGGCTGGATAGCCCGGACGGCGTTGATGATCTCGTCGGTCAGGTCGGCAGCCAGGGTCGGGTGGGTCGCGGCGATCCAGGGGAGCTTGCCGCAGGAGTTGTGCAATCCGATCTGGCTGAAGAGGAGTGCAAGGTCGGTGTCTCCAGCGCTCACACCCATGTCGGTGATGGCAAGAGCCTCGGCATCGTCCGACCACGAGATGGCGCCGACGTGAAGGAACGCCGCGCGAGGGACGCGGAAGAGTGGCTCGCCAGCATCGGCATCACACTCCACGTGGATCTGTCCACCGCGGGCAACCAATCGAGTCTCCGGGTTCAACCAGCCCCCGGATTCGATGAGACGCTGCACGCTGGCGGCGAGGAAGTCGGCAACGACATCGTCGTCGGCATCGCAATACCTCCAGGGATCGTGCACGCCGCGATCCTGCCATTGGTGGGTGCGGCCGATGTGCGGTAGCCACGCCGCCCCGCCTACGCTGTCGTGGTGACCCAGGATCTATCGCCGTACGGCGCGAACGCCGACCGCCCGGTGCCGGGCATGGCCAAACTCAAGCGTCAGGTGTCGCGATTGCGAGTGGCCTTGGTCGTCGTGCTCGTCCTCCTCGTCGTGGTCGGTGTGTGGGCGGTGATCGGCGTGACGACGCTGTCGTCGACGGTGTCATCGCTGGAAACCAAGGTAGACAAACTCCAATCGGAGACATCAGCGCAGGCTGCCGGCGGCGGCACTACCGCGTCGGGGGGCGGGGCAGCGGCTCCGAAGCAGACAATCGCCGCGGCCACGAGTCTCCCTGACGGCACGCCCATGCCGGTGGGGGTCGACGGTGCGGGCGCGGTGCTTGTCGGGGACCCCAACGCGTCGAATGTTGTTGAGGTCTTCATCGACTACCAGTGCCCCTTCTGCCAGCAGTGGGAGGCGCAGATCGGCGCCCCGCTGATGGCGAAAGCCCTGCAACCGGGGTCGAACGTGCTCGTCAAGCAGTACAACCTCGCCTTCCTCAAGGAGGCCAACCGGGACCTGACTCCGCCGGGTGCTTCCGCGCGCGCGGCGAGTGCGGCCGCCTGTGTCATTGACGGCGGTAGCGCGCAGGTCTTCGTCGCGTTTGACTCCGCACTCTTCGCGAGTGCCGATCCGAGTGAACCGCCGAGCCAGTTCCAGAACGACGTACTCGCGGCTCTCGCGCGAGACGCTGGTGCTGGCCCCGAGACGATCGCTTGCATCGAGGAGACACGCTACGTGCCCTTCGCCTCCGCGGTGACCAAGGCGGCCTTCGCCCGCGGTGTCACCGGGACGCCGACGGTGCTCGTCAACGGCCGTCTGGTGGAGAGCTCGTTTAGTGATCCGGAGTTGTTGGCGCTGGCTCAGGGCTGAGGTCGACCGCGGAGCCCGTGGTGAGTTGAGCCTCAGCATCGCTCACGGGACATGGCCGGACGTCAGAGGCAGCTGACTGGATGCTCTCGGGGCCACTGCGGTACTGCCCGTGCCTAGTCGGCCAAGACCTCGCGGGGTAGTCCACGAGTTAGTGGCAGACCCACCAGTCCGATGATGAAGACGATGCCGAGCCCGGCGCGCAGAGCCTGAAGTTTGCTCTCGGCGTACTCATCGAGGACCACGTCGATCTGATCCGCGGGCACACCCTCAGCTTCGAGCACTTCACCGGCCTGGTCCACGGTAATGACCGGGACGCCACCGGCGCTCGCTTCGATAATGCCCTCCTGCAGTGCCGCGTTAATGGAGGGATTCTCCGCGAGCCCGGTCGTGAAGGTCGCGGCAAGACCGATGAAGACCGCTGTGCCCGCGAGAGCGACACCGAACGAGGATCCGAGGTTCTGCGCAGCACCCTGCAGTCCGCCGAGTTCGTTGCTGCGCGAGTCATCAGCTGCCGAGAGGTTGACGTTGCCGATCTGAGAGATCGCCAGTCCAACGCCGAGGCCGATGATCGCCATGGCGGACGCGAAAAGAAGACCACGCGCCTCCGGCGTAATCGCTGCGGTCAGCAGCAACAGTCCTGCGCACGCGACGAGGATCCCCGCACGGATGAGCGTGCGTGGCGAGAAGCGTGTCGCAAGTCGGGAGCCCACGATGGCCATGACGAATAGCGCTACCGAGAGGGGCAGCATTCGGATTCCGGAATCGAGTGCGTCTAGTCCGAGGACGGTCTGCAGGTAGAGCGGAAGGATAAAGAATGTCCCGGCGATGATGAAGTACAGGATCATCTGCGATGCCAGGCCAGCACGCAGTGTCGCGAGGCCAAACAGGTCAGGTCCGACGAGGGGTTGGCGTCCCGCCGCAACCAGGTGTCGCTCCCACGTGAGGAATCCCCAGCCGATGAGCAAGCCGACGAGGACCATCGGGATGGTGGGGGAGAATCCCAGGACTTCGAAGGGCGGATCCAGGGGTACGACGAAGCCCCAGGTGCTCGCCGAGACGAGAGCCAGAACGACGAACCCCATCGCCGTGGCGGAGAGGATCACGCCGGCAAAGTCGAAGCGTGACTGTGCCGCCGCTACCGGCAGATCCTTGACCTTCCCGGTCAAGGGGAGGATGACCAGGACGATGATGAGGGTCTCGGCGACGAAGACCCAGCGCCAACTGAACTCGGTCGTGACCCAGCCACCGATGAGTGGTCCTGCCGCCGCCGCCGCCCCGGCAACACCGCCGAGCAGGGCGTAGGCGATGGCGCGCTCTCGCCCGGAGTAGTTGACCGCGGCCAGGGCGGCGATGGCCGGAATCACCATGGCCGCGCCGATGCCCTCAATGATCGACCAGCCGATGAAGAGCATCTCGAAGCCGGTCGCCAGGGCGGTGATGAGTGAGCCCACGGCGTACACGATGACGCCGATGATGAAGGTGCGCCGCCGTCCAATGCGGTCGCCGAGGCCTGCACCCGCGAGCATGAGTGCGGCCATCGTCAATGTGAAGGTCGCAATTGCCAACTGCATGGAACTCACGGTGGTGTTGAGGTCGGTGACAACGGCCGTGATGGAGACGTTCATGACGGTCCCATCGATCACCATGACGAACTGAGCCAGGCCGAGGACGATCATCGGAAGCCACTTCTTCACGTCCTCACGGTAGCGTTGACCGCGGTTCTGTGACTCCGTACTGTCCAGTCCGTGTATGCAGACATGGTCTTTATCGGTGGATCGATCTTCACTGCGGGGATGGCATCCTCCGCTCCTGGCGCGGTGGCGGTGACGGGTGGTCGCGTCACTGCGCTCGGCAGTGACGAGGAACTCCTGGATCTTCGCGGACCGGCGACGACAATCGTCGAACTCCACGGCGGACTTGTCATCCCGGGGTTTCAGGATGCGCACGTGCACCCGGCGATGGGGGGTGTCGATCTGCTGCGCTGCAGTGTCTTCCACTGTGACTCCGCCGAGGAGGATCTTGAGGTCATCAGCGCCTATGCGGCCGCCCACCCTGAATTGGAGTGGATCATCGGTTCAGGCTGGAATATGACGCACTTCCCCGGAGGCACACCGACGCGACACATGCTCGACAGCGTCGTGCCGGACCGTCCGGCCTTCCTGCCGAACAAGGATGGGCATGGCGCCTGGGTCAACACGGCGGCGCTGCGGGCCGCGGGTGTCACCGAGCAGACTCCGGATCCTTCCGATGGTCGTATCGAACGCGAACCGGATGGGTATCCGTCCGGAACGCTGCACGAGGGGGCTGCCGACCTGGTCGGACGCCTCCTGCCGAAGACGTCACGAGAGGAGACTTTGCGGGGTCTGCTTCTCGCGCAGGAGAAGTTGCTCGCACTCGGCATTACCGGCTGGCAGGACGCCGCCGTGGGCGACGTGTTTGAGCAGGGTGACCTTCTCGAGACGTACCTCGCTGTGGCTGCGCGGGGTGCCTTGACCGCGCGGGTGGTGGGCGCGCTGTGGTGGGACCGGGAGCGCAGCAGTGATCAGATTCCCGACTTGGTGCAACGCCGCGGCGACGGTGCGGCGGGTCGGTTCGTGCCCTCCACAGTCAAGATCATGCTCGATGGGGTTGCGGAGAATTACACCGCTGCCATGCTCGAGCCCTATCTCGATGGCTGTGGCTGCCACACCGACAACTCCGGACTCGACTTCGTCGACCCGGATGGTCTGAAGGAGTACGTCACCGAACTCGATCGACTCGGCTTCCAGGTCCACTTCCATGCCCTCGGGGATCGAGCCGTACGACAGGCCCTTGACGCCATCGAGGCGGCTCGCGCGGCCAACGGGCCCGACGGCGGTAGGCATCACTTGGCCCACCTGCAGGTAGTCCACCCCGACGACATCCCACGGTTCGCCGCACTCGGCGCGACCGCCAACATGCAGCCGCTGTGGGCCTGCAACGAGCCGCAGATGACCGAACTCACCATCCCCTACCTCGGCGACCGTCGGTCAAGGTGGCAGTACCCGTGGGCAGACCTCCTGAATTCGGGGGCGATGATGGCCGCGGGAAGCGACTGGTCCGTGAGTAGTCCGAATCCGCTGGAGGGTATCCACGTCGCGGTCAACCGCCGCGCACCAGGCGATCACGAGGCGGACGTTTTTCTGCCGGAGCAGCGCATCAGCCTCGCGGACGCCGTGGGCGCCTATACGGCGGGATCCGCCCGAGTTAATGGGCGGGACAACGACACCGGCGCCCTGAGGGCCGGCTACCTCGCCGATCTCGCCGTCATTGATCGCGATGTCTTCGCTCGACCGGATGAAGAGATCGCTGACGCCTGTGTGACGGCGACGTACGTTGAAGGTGAGTGTGTCTACCGCTCGTCCTAAGCGTGCAGCGATAAGCATGGGATGCCGTACGCTCAGGCGGTGACGTCACTGAGCGGCGAGCCGCAGACAACCTTTTCCGATCTCGGCCTCCGCGATTCCCTGCTCCGGGCGTTGACGGCCCAGGGCTACGAGGAGCCAACCCCGATCCAGGCCGCGGCCATCCCCGTGTTGAAGACCGGCTCCGACGTCGTCGGCCAAGCGGCCACCGGCACGGGCAAGACCGCGGCATTCGCCCTGCCCATCCTCGATGGCCTCAATCACTCCGGCGATGATCGAAAACCGAAAGCACTCGTGCTTGTGCCAACCCGTGAGCTGGCGCTCCAGGTCTCGCAGGCCTTCCACGCGTACGGCCGGGATCTCGGCGCGCGACTGGTGGCCGTTTATGGCGGTGCGCCCGCACGCCACCAGATTGACGCCCTAAAGCGCGGAGTTGACGTGGTCGTCGCCACACCCGGTCGCGCGCTCGATCTCATTGATCGCAAGGCCCTCAAGCTCGATGCTGTGCGCACCGTGGTGCTCGACGAGGCCGACGAGATGCTCGAGATGGGGTTCATCGAAGACATCGAGTCGATCCTGGCCCTGACGCCGGCGGACCGGCAGACCGTGCTCTTCTCCGCCACCATGCCCAAGCGCATCGCCGCACTCGCCGAGCGACACCTTCGCGATCCGCAGCGCATCTCCATCGCATCGAAGGAGTCCGTCGCCGACGAGGTACCTCGCGTCCGGCAGACGTCGTACATCGTCACCCGCAACACCAAGGCAGCGGCTCTCGGCCGAGTGCTCGATGCGGAGGATCCCAAAGCGGCCATCGTCTTCTGCCGTACGCGAGGTGGGGTCGATGAACTCACGGATCAGTTGAAGGCTCAGGGCTATCAAGCCGAGGCACTACACGGTGGTCTCACACAGGAGCAGCGTGACCGCGTCATGGGCCGCCTGCGCTCAGGCGCGACCGAGATCCTCGTCGCCACCGATGTCGCCGCCCGCGGACTCGACGTTGATCGCCTGACTCATGTGGTGAACTACGACCTGCCGGTGTCCCCGGAGGCCTATGTCCATCGCATTGGCCGCGTGGGCCGAGCCGGCCGTGAAGGCGTGGCCATCAGTCTCGTCGAGCCACGCGAACGCCGACTCCTTGCGGCGATTGAGAAGCTCCTCAGGGGGCGCATTCCCACGGCGCCCATCCCCACGGCGGCTGATGTGCGCAGCATGCGGCTACAGCGCACCAGCGATGCCATTGGCAGTCTGCTTGTCGATGACCTTGCACGCGAACGGTTGGAGTCCTATCGAGACGCTGTGGAGGGCCTTCTCGACGAGAACGACGTGCTCGATGTCGTCCTTGCCGCGTTCGCCTTCGCGCATGAGGCCACCCAGGGTGTCGCCGGTGATGATGGCGATATCGACTTCAATCCGCCGCAGGAGCCGAAGGCAAAGACGGGCAAGAAGGGCCGGGACAAAGACCGCTTCGACGGGCCGGACAAGAACGGCAAGAACAAGAAGAAGAATCGCCTTGATGTGCCGACCGAGCGTCTCTTCGTCTCGGTGGGGCGACGGTCGGGCGTGACTCCGGCTGACATCGTGGGTGCACTCACTGGTGAAACCGACCTCAGGGGCCGCGACATCGGGGTGATCACGGTGCACGACTCCTATTCGCTCGTCGAGGTACCGGACAAGCTCGCCCGCAAGGCCATCAAGGACCTCAACCGATGCACGATCAAGGGCAACCGAGTCAAGGTTCGGCTGGACCGCGGTCGCTAGCGACTACTCAGACGAACTTTGCGAGCAAGCGACCGTCCAGCGACCGTTTGCTCGCAAAGTTCGTGCTTGAGGGCGATCTATCAGCGCGTGAAGTACTCCATGTAGTCGCTGTAGGGGACCTGCCCGGCGGTGGGGCTGTCCTTGGGCGTCGCGCGGATAGCCTTGGCGACCTCTGCCGGAACCGGTTCCCAGTAGGCGGGCATTTTCGCTGCCTCATCCGGATTCAAGGCATAAATGAGCAGGAAGTTGACGATCCAGATTGACGGGGCCATCGCCATCCCGACATGAGTGCGTTTCGTGCCTTTGCGGTTGGGGGCGAGCTCCCACGGATCCTGACTGGTCTGCGACTTTGAGCCGTATGGAACCTCGGGGGTGTAGGCCGAGCGGTAAAGCGCCGCGAGGGTGTCCTTGGCGCCGTTCTTCCTCATCCAGTCACCCATGTAGCCACACGGGATGCCCTCCGGGGGAACTGCGTTGGGGAAGTCACACACGGCTTGGGGAGCGAGGACCCAGTTGATCTGGCGCACGGGCGAGGTCGGGTTCGCCGGACTCTCCAGCATCCCGTTCTTGTTGACGATCAACCCGTAGCTGCCGATCAGCACCTCGGTGCGCTTGCCGTCAATCATGCGGTAGATCGGATTGGCGGTGGTGTTCGTCAAGTAGCTCACGCTTAGTCGACTGAGTTTCGCAGCTTCGACGGCTTCGGCCTTGGTGGAGATACCGCGGTAGCCACGCGCGTTGATGAAGTCGCGGTACTGCTTCTTGCTGAAGACTTTCGTCGTATCGAACCCGAGGTCCTTGGCAATTTGGTCCGCGCGTTCGCGGCCCAGCGGTTGATTGACCTGCCGGGCGTTGGTGGCCTGTGTTGGTGCGTACGGCAGGTAGCGAGCGGGGCCCGAGTACGGCTTGGCGAAGCCGGAGTCACCGATCGGGGCCGCTACGGCGGCGGACTGCGCGAGGCCGATTGGTGCGAGCAGGAGAGCGGAGGCCGCCGTAGCAATCAAGAGTTTCGTTCTGCGCTGTGTGGGGCGATGTTGTCGTGCGGGAGGGGACGTGGTCATGCGGCATGCCTCCAGACGGTGGTGCAGGTGGGGGGACCGTGCTCATGCTGCCTCAGGGCAGCAAGCCTTCCTGTGTGATGAGGTCGCTGACCGACGACGCAATCTGCCGGTGGCCCTCCTTTGTGGGATGAACGCCCATATCGGCGGAGATGATCCAACGCTGCGGACCTGGGCAAAAGGCGTCGTTTGATGACTGACCAAACTTCTCCTGGGTGATAGTCGACTGCACGCTGGCGCCGTCCACCTTGCCTACCTCGGGGTGACCGGGGCACGTCACCTTGCCCGGAGCAAGTCCGTAGGGGAAGAGCGGCGGGGTGGAGACAAAAACTCGCGAGTCCCACTCCGCGGATGCCTCGGCAGCGGAGCGAATCTCGTCGTTCACCAGTCCGAGCACGGTGAGGATGCGCTCGGGCGGACCGACAGCAGTGGCGGGAAGGACTGTGGGATAGAGCGACAGGACGATCGTGTTGTTCGGAGCGACGAGGAGATCATCGATGATCTGACCGACGCGGCCCTCGACATCCTCAGCCGCGATGACCTGCTTCGCGCACTGAAGGAACTTCGAGTCCCGCTTTTTCAGCAGGCACCGGGTGCCGGGGCCGGCGAGGAAGTCACCGAGCAGGGGATTGGCCCCGATCGTCATCAGTGTGAGGTCAGGATTGTCAGCGACGGTTTGCTCGAGCAACGCGCGCAACTGGCCGCTCTGTGTCGCCTCGTCCACGGGGAGCAGGTCCTTCGGGTCGGCTCCGGTAACCGCCCGATTGGCGTAGTCGAAACTTCCGGCGGGCAGGCCAAGTTGCTCCATGACCTGAGCTGGCCAGGCGATGCCGTTGGCGAGTCCATAGTCGGGCAGGAAGGTCACCGGGCCGGAATCCCCGGGCCCGAGGTCGGTGTTGGAGGAGCAACGATCGTTCAGGCCGGGGTAGGAGATCGTGCCGCAGGCCGCGAGGTCACGGGACTTCATCGCTGAGCCATCGCCGTAGTGTCCGTAGGCAGCGGTGATCGAATCACCGAGTGCCCGCACGACGAGTGTGGACTCTGCGGCGATGGTGGGCTCCGCCTCGGATGTCGCACTCGCTGACATTGCCGTGGTTCCGAGCGCGACGGAGGCTGTCACGGCTGCGGCCGTGGCGACGATCAAGGCGGAGCGTGCGGAGTTGCCTTGGCGAATACCCATGGTGGATCTCCTGGTCGAGACGATTCGGCCAGGCGCGCACCGAACGAACGACTCCATACCACCGCGTAGCAGCGGCACGCTCTACCGTGCTGACCGCAGACGATGCACTTCGCCTTCTGGGGAACTCCCGTGAGGAGATGCCGTCACTGCATGGACCTCAGCGCGTGAAGTACTCCATGTAGTCGCTGTAGGGGATCTGGCCATTGTCCGAGTTCTCGATTGCGGTGACGACGGGTTTGGGGATGGCCGTCCATGTAGATGGGTAGAGGCGCGCCGTCTCAGGCTCGAGGATGTAGTTCAAGATGTAGTTGAGGATCCACATGGCAGGAGCAACGGGCACACCCACGGTGAAGTCGGTGCCGTCACTTCTTGTGCCGTAGATCAGCTGGCTGTCCCCACCTTCCTTCTGGGACTTGTCAGCGAAATATGCTTCGCCAAGCCATGCCGACTCGTAGAGCATCTTCAATGTGTCCTTGGCGCCATTCGCGCGCATCCAGGCATTCATGTAGCCGCACGGGATCCCCGCCGGAGGCACATTGTCAGGGTTGTCGCAGAAAGCCTCAGGCGTGAGAACCCAGTTGATCAGCCGGACCGGTGAGCACAGGGCGAAATCCGAAGAATTCGGATCGGGGCAGTTGGCCGGAACTCTCAGCATTCCCTCCTTGTCCACGATCAACCCGTAACCCGCGAGCTTCACCTTTACGCGCTCACCATTGATCATGCGGGTGTAGGTATTTCCCTTGGTGTTTGTGAGGTAGGTCGTGGCGAGGCGAGTAAGTTCCGCGGCCTTGCGGGCCTCGGCCTTGGTGTAGCCCTCCGGAATCGTTCCCTTCCCGGATAGGAAGTCCTTGCGCTGCTTCTTGGTAAACGTCTTGGCCTTGTCAATGCCGAATATCTTCGCCAAGCGATCGGCCTTCTTCTGCGTGGGTAGCGGGGCATTTACCTGTACTGGCTTGGTGGCCTCGCGTGGGGCGTACTTGACGTACCTCGGAAGGCCGGCATTGGTCCTACTGAAGCCGCTATCGAAGGGAACGGGGGCCGCAGACGCGGTCGGAGCGATGGCGATAGGGGCAAGAAGTAGTGTCCCGGCCACGGTCCCCGCGAGAAGCGACGTGATGCGCCGCGCTGAATGACCGCGCAGTAAAGCCGAAGCCGATTTGGCCATGTCGGAACCTCTCCTCGTGTGTGCGGCTGGGTTGAACGCCCACGAAGGTGCGGTCCCTGCCCGGGTTAGCGCGAACTGGACACTCGTTAGCGTATCTGAAGTACACCTCGCATTGGAATGTCCTTCTACCGTGCTGGCCACAGTCTTTGGGGCTCGGACTAGCCCTGCGGTTATGAAGGAAGTCCCGCCAGAACGGGGGCCTAAGGCCCTAGGCCACTCCATTGCCGCGGGTTAGCGTCGATCAGGGAGGTGGCCGATGTACGCGATCGAGGTGGAGCACCTACGTAAGGTCTATGGCGATGTTGTCGCAGTCGACGACGTCTCCTTTCACGTGGCGAGTGGCGAGTGCCTTGCTCTGCTTGGACCGAACGGAGCCGGCAAGACGACGACAACCGAGATCCTCGAGGGCTACCGCAAGGCCGATCGAGGTACTGCACGCGTACTGGGGCAAGACCCTGGGTCCGCGGGGCTGGAGTGGCGCAGCCGCCTTGGCATCGTGCTCCAGTCCGATCGCGATCTTGGTGATCTCACAGTGCGCGAGTCTGTGCACCATTTCGCCGGCTACTTCCCAGATTCGTACGACCCCGACAAGGTGATCGAGCGAGTCGGGCTGGTGGAGAAGGCGAAGTCGCGGAACGCCAAGTTGTCTGGGGGCCAGCGACGACGACTCGATGTTGCCCTCGGCATCATCGGTCGGCCGGAGGTCCTCTTTCTCGATGAGCCAACGACGGGATTCGACCCGGAGGCTCGGCACGAGTTCTGGGCGCTGATCGAAGAGTTGAAGGCTGACGGCACCACCATCCTGCTCACGACGCACTACCTCGATGAGGCCGAGCGACTCGCGGATCGGGTCGCCGTCATCGCGCGGGGCCGCATCATCGCCTGCGACACCCCAGGCAATATCGGCGATCGCTCCCACGCTCGGGCCCATGTGTCGTGGGAAGAGAACGGCCACGGCTTGTCAAAGGAGACGACGGAACCGACGCTGCTCGTGCAGCGCCTCGCAGAGCGCTTCGGCGGCGAGGTGCCCTCGCTCCAGGTCCACCGACCCACGCTCGAAGAGACCTATCTCGAACTCCTCAAGAACGAGGGCGAGTCATGAGCACGACACTGAGGATCGGTCGGAGCCGAATTCTCCTGGAATTGAGGCAGTTCTTCCGGGATCGCGAGAGTGCGCTGTTCAACTTCCTGCTCCCCGTGATCCTGTTGGTCATCTTCGGATCGGTGTTTGCCAACTCCGAAATTGGGTTCGAGGACGTCACGTTCACGCAATACTTCCTCGCCGGAATGATCGCCTCCGGCATTCTCTACACGTCCTTTCAGAACCTCGCGATCGCCATCCCGATGGAGCGGGAGGATGGGACGCTGAAGCGGCTGGCCGGATTGCCGATGCCCAAGGCGTCCTACTTCATCGGCAAGGTCGGCATGGTCTTCGTCGCCTACATCGCCCAGGTGATCTTGATCCTCGTGGTGGGCGTGCTGTTCTTCCGGATTCAACTGCCCACCTCACCAACTCACTGGTTCACCTTTGCGTGGGTGAGTGTCCTCGGCCTGCTCTCCTGCACCTTTATCGGTATCGCCTATTCGGTCGTGCCCAAGCAGGGCAAGGGCGCCTCCGCCCTCGTCGCACCGGTGGTTCTGGTGCTGCAGTTCACATCCGGCGTGTTCTTCATCTTCACCGACCTCCCCGAGTGGATGCAGGCCTTCGCCTCGCTCTTCCCCCTGAAGTGGCTTACCCAGGCGATGCGGTCGGTATTCCTGCCCGATGGCGCCCAGGTGATCGAAGCAAGTGGGAGCTGGCAGCTGGGCTGGTGCGCCGTAGCGCTCGGCATCTGGACGGTCGGCGGGTTCCTCATTGCCCTGAGGGTGTTTCGCTGGGCTCCGCGCGGTCAGCTGTAGCCGTTGCCGGCTCGACAAGACCCAGTGCTCGTGCGAGAGCTGCAGCGCCGAGTCCTTAGACGGTCACGGTCGCGGCGATGCGGATGAAACGTACGCAGTAGAACCTGAGTGCCACGACAAGGGGCTTGGCGGCGCGTCGTCATCTACCGTCTACGCCGTAGCGATGCACCATCACCGCGTTGACCATGGCGTCGAGATGTCTCCCTTCCAGGAGGGGGCCGTCGGCGAGGGGCCTTCCCATGAGTCGCAAGCGGACCAACTCTCCGGTGGATCCGTGGTCCGGTGGCGCATAGTCCGGCACGGCCAGCAGACGGACACCGTTGCGCTCGTAAAACCGAATGCGGTGAACGTGCTCCGAGTTGTCGGGTTCGCCGTCCGGGTCCTCGACGTCGAGCAGGAGTGCGATAGCGCCGCTCGACGTGAGGTGCTCCACGAGACGCTCCATGAGCAAGCTCCCATGACCCTGACCTCGGAGATCGCCGTCGATAGCGAAGTAGCGAATGAAGACAGCGCCGGTGTCACCGAGATGCCGAACCAGAGTGAATCCGAGTACTTGCCTGCTGGTGAGGACGAGAAGTTCCTCGTCGTCGCGATGCTGTGCGAGGGCGTTCCAGTCCGCTCGCAAGGCCGCGGGGAATGCGGACTCGTAGATCTGGCGAACCGCGGCCTCGTGCATGGTCGAGTCGTACGGCGCGAGGGCGATCGGAGACATGTCTATGAAGACCTCGTCAGAAGAATCCCAGGTGATCCCTGGCACGAGGCGCTGTTTGGCCACGCGTTCGGAGGGGGTGCGAGGGAGGTCATCGCGAAACTCCCAGTAGCGCGGGACCTTGAAACGTGCCAGCCGCTCCCGGCAGTGCTCGCTCAGTGTGCGAGCAGCCGCTTCGACATCGTGCTCGCCAATGAGTTGTACGTACGCCTTGATCTCCTCGCCGCGCAGTTCATCAGGTACGCCGACAACCGCCGAGAGACGGACATCGGGGTGCGTGACGAGCGTATCCTCGACCTCGCGCGCGGCGATGTTCTCGCCCGCGCGACGGATCATGTCCTTCACGCGGCCAACAATCCAGAGATATCCGCGCTCATCCTGGCGGGCGAGGTCGCCGGTGTGCAGCCAGCCGCCGCGGAAGATGTCCGACGTTGCCTCCGGATCGTCGTCGTACCCCGTCATCATTCCGGACCCACGGAGTAGGAGTTCGCCCACTTGTCCGACCGGCACGTCGACGTCGTTTGAGTCGACAACGCGCACCTCGCGGCCCGGCTTTGCTCGACCAATCGTCCCCGTCCCGACGCACTCGTCGTGGTCTTCGTCCGTCACGTGAATGTCGCCACCGGTCTCGGTCATGCCAAAAATCTCAAACCATGGAACACCCCAACGTGCCTCAAGTTCGGCGTGACGACCGGGGGGAATGGCCGAGCACTGGATCACTCGCAGGCGATGATTCCGGTCCTCGGGAGAAGGTGGAGCGCTCAGCATGAGGATCGGCATGGAGGCCACGCAATAGAAGTGCGTCGCCTCGTGCTCTCGCAGTCGGTCCCAGATGGTTGACGGGTGAAATCCATCGAGAACGATGACGCCCGCGCCGCTCACCAGTCCGGCAGCGATCGTCCATTGCGGGTCCATGTAGGACATGGATTGCGAGGTGAGCAGTCGATCCTCGGGGGTCAGAAGGGGGAAGCCGGTGACAAGGCTGCTGACGAGGTAGAGCCAGTAGTGGTGGGAGAGAAGGCAGCCTTTCGGGCGACCTGTGGTGCCGGAGGTGAACTGCACGTTGACGATGTCGCTCGGCGATGGGCTATCCGGGAGCGGGGAGTCGTCGCATGGTGCGAGCAGTTCGCCCAACTCGATAACGGAAGTACTCACGGGTGCGATGTTGGAGAGGAGTTCCGCGGTCGACACAACAGCGACCGCCTGTGAGCGGTCGAGAATCCACGAGGCATCGTCATGTCGACTCTTCACGCTGATGGGCACCATCGCGGCCCCGAGCCGAGCGAGGGCGAGCCAGATGAGGGAGTAGTCGGCCCTGTTGTGCAGCATCACGCCGACGCGCTGCCCTGCACGTATCCCGCGATGGTGCAGGTGATGGGCGACTCGGTCTACTCCGGCCGCCACCTCGGCAAACGTCATGGATATTGACGCGTCCGGCTTAGGTCCCTCACGGAGGTCGAAGATCCACGCTGTGCGGTCCGGCCATCTCTCCGCGGCTCGGCGCACTGCCTCATCGAGCGTGCTGGGGAATTCGATCATCGCGTCAGCGTTCTTTGAACCGGGCGGCGGCCTCGGCGTTCTCGTCAGTTTTGAGAGTGTCGAGCGCGGCCTCGACCTCCGCGTCGAGCGCCACCGCCAGAGTTGACTGCTGACCCTGGTCGAGGAGTTGCTTGGCCAGTCGCAGGGCAACGGGTGGCTTGGCCGCCAACTCCTCGGCAAACTGGAAGGCGGCCGCTTCATGTGCGCCCGCTGGGACGACGCGCATGACGAGCCCCAGGGCGTGGGCGCGTTCGGCATCGAAGTGCTGCCCGAGGAAGGCGAGCTCCTTGGCTCGGGCAAGTCCGACGGCTCTAGGCAGGAGGTAGGACATTCCGTTGGTACCGCTGAGGCCGACACTGACCTCAGGGAATCCGAAGACGGCATCCGCCCCGGCAACCACGAGATCGGCAGACAGCGCGAACTCGGCGCCGGCTCCGAGCGCGTATCCCTGCACGGCGGCGATCACGGGGCCGGGGAAAGCCATCATCTTTCTCGTGACGTCTTGCAGACGTTGGAGTCGTGTTCGGGCTTCGTCGCCGGACTCCTCGATGGGCGGCTCCTTCAGATCCCAGCCAGCGCAGAAGGACGAGCCGTTTCCGGTGAGGATGACGACCCGGGCGTCGTCCGCCCGCGCTTGATCGAGTGCCGCGAGCAGGTCGTCCACCAGCGCGGGCGTGACGGCGTTGAGTCGCTCGGGACGATTCAGGCGGATACAACCGATGCCGCGTGCGAGTGAGTAGTCGACGCTCGGTGACATGGCCGAAGATTAGTGGCCACCATCGGCCCGCCCCTAGGGCGTCCGTCGGAAGGTCACCCGCATCGGATCCTTGAGCCCGTTGATGATGGATACCGAGTGTCGTGGGCTTGGCGCGGTGTAGCGGACTCCGGGCGCTGGGTTGTTGCCGGGTCCGCCGTCATTGTAGAGAGGTGAGTAGCCGTTGCCCTGAGCCGGGATCTGCAGGATTGCGATCCGCTTGGCTGCTTTCGCGCTACCCGAAAGAATCACGTCGATCTGGTTTTCGCTGTCTTCCTGGTAGCACTGGTCGTAGGTGTCTTGCCTCACTCCGAGATCGGCCAATCCTTCGACGCGAATTGGGTGACCATCGATCCGGTAGGTCTTGCCCGTGTCCGTCAGGGGCACGCGGGTGCCGTCCTTTTCGATCGCCACGAGACGGAAGTGCTTGCGGTAATCGCCAGGGTGCAGTCCAAAGATTCCGTCGGGCGAAAAGGCGCCGCCGACGGTCAACATCCGGAGGCGGAACTGAGCCTTGTCCTCTCCGTACATGGAGATTCCATCATTGGGTAGAAGGTTCTTCTTTAGTGGTGCGGGTCCGTTCTCGCCGAGGGTGGACATGCGCGTCAGCTTGGCGGCGATGATCTTGGGGCCGGTCCACTTTCTCGGATCATCTGGCTGATCGTCGTAGGGAGTCTTGTCGTTGGTGATGGACATGCCGACGGCGCTCACCAGCGCACCCTTGGGGCCCACGAGTTGCAGTGGAGTGGCGTCCTTGACGATCTCGACCTTCACCGGATAGCGAACCCTCGGATCGCTCTTGGGAAAGCGATTGCCGAATTCGCCGTTTAGGATCAGGACTGATCGTTCGTTGTATTCGAAGTTGGGGACGATCATCGCTGCCGCAGGTTCAGTGATCGTGCCGTCGTTCAAAGTAACTCTGAAATCTGTGCCGTCCAGCGTGCTTGGGCGGACCGGCCACGACGTTTGCACCTGCACCACGTCAAGAAATTCGCCATACACGCCACTTACGGAGTAGTACTGCTCCGGGGACACCGCTGTGGTGTGCGAGATCGTGGTGGGGGTGGAACTGCACTCGGTGAGCGTGTTCCAAGCGCCTCCGGCCGCGATGACAGCGGCACTGGCGACATCAAAATCGGGATCATCCGCGTGGGGGATGCCGATGATCCCCTCAAAGTTCAACGTCAGTGACATCAGGCGGGGAACGGTGTCCCACAGGTCTGCACCGACCAGGATGTCTCGCTTCAGGATGGGCGCGATGGTGGGGCCGTCGTGGCTGGCGTTCGGAAGCATCGGGGCCGCGTCGTTCGTCGGCGCAGCGTTTGCGCCGCTTCCCGCACTTGCCCAGACGAGCGGGCTGGCTGCCAAGGCCCCCGCCGAGAGGACCGTGAGAACCTTGAGAGACCTGCGGCTAGTCGACACGTCGCGATGCTCCCACATCACGTCACGCGTAGCCGCTTTTGTTGCCAGCCGATTCGCCTTCAGTCACGTGGAGCGATTCACCGCTGTATCTCCATTGCTACGGGTGCAGTCCTGGGCTATCGATCAACGCATGGCGCTTCAGCTGCCGATAGATCCCCGACCGACACCGCAACTGCTCCACACCCGCCTGCTCCAAGGACGACGCGAACGATCCGTCAACACGGCCCAGCCCCTGGCCTCATACCGAGACAGCTACGGACGGCCCACCGTCGAAACATGGGGCGGATCCTTTAGCGTTGCCATATGGTGCCCGGCGAACCAGTCCCTTCTCGCCTACGCACCAGCGCTTTCCTTGCTCTTGGGGGCCTTGCAGTCGCCGGGACGATCATTGGTCAGTTGGGAGCCACATCCGCAACGACCCTTGCTTCGGACGGCAATGGCGGTCTCGAGACAGGCATCTTCTTGACCGTGATGTTGGCATTCGCCGGGATCGCAACCATGAGCGTGAATCGGCTGACCTCGCGATGGGGAAGACTGCGTGTATTCGCGGTGGCTCAGGCAGGTGTTGCCGTCTCGTGGGCCATCGTCGGTCTTATCGAGCTGTTCACAACAAGTAGCCTCCTCGTCCTCTGGCTTTCCGCACCCGTATTCGGGGTTCTTTCCGGGATCACCATGGTCCTGACACCCTTCGTTGCTCGTCAGTTCATCGACCCGTCCTCTTTGGCCACTTCCTTGGCCAGACGCGGTGTGGCGGTCGGCATCGCAACGATCTTTGGGGCATCACTCGGTGGCTACATCATTCACCGGACGGATCCAGGGGTGGGATCCTCGCTAACGGTGTCTTGACCATTCCACTCGCGATCCTTCTCCTTCGCAGCTCACATCAATCCATCGATGTGACGGCAGTCGCCAAGTCCCCCAAGGTCCGTGAGCGTGTCGCAGCACTTTGGTTGAATACCACGCTTCGTCACTTTGCCGTCTTGACTGTCTTCTCCATGGTCCTCACGATCCCGATGTTCAACATGGTTGTTCCCCTGCTCAACAGCATCGACCACGACCCGCTCCCCTCAGGCGCCGGTTTCACACTTGCCGGTATCGCGGGTGGCCGACTGCTGGTGCCTACGATCGTCAAGAGGATTCTTCGTCGGCAGACTGAACTCGGTGGAGCCTTGTGGGCATCCATCGGGGTGACAAGTTTCATGCTCATCTTCGCCGCAAGCACTGCCATACCCTTCACACAATTCGATCTTGTGGTGTGGACCATCAGTGGTATCTGTCTCGGCGCCAGCCGTTTCACTCTTCGCACTTTGACTATCGCCGGAGTTGCGCACTCCGCCGCTCCCGGAGGGGAGCAGTCTGGAGTAGCAGGCATTGCGCTCCTCGCAACGATCTCGCTGCCCATCGGCACCCTGCTGTGGGGATTGTCGCTTGACTACCTCGCCGCAACCGCGACCGTGGCAATATCGGCATTGACCATGACAGCAGTGGTTGGGGGGCTCGCGTTCACGGTGCGTCGGAACTGCCCTGTATCCACGTGAAACTGGCCAGAGCTCCGCAGAGCCGCCTCGGGGATTTGAACCCCGGACCTACGCATTACGAGTGCGTTGAGACATTGGTAG
>Ga0222715_10001236_pt1 | contig 24690 bp, 28 predicted proteins | sample C33_9DmetaG_FD_165056 | JGI IMG/M metagenome (GOLD analysis project Ga0222715, IMG submission 165056) | Estuarine water microbial communities from San Francisco Bay, California, United States - C33_9D | ecosystem: Environmental > Aquatic > Marine > Unclassified | place: USA: California...
TTCAATCATTGATGATAATTCTATCAAGAAGTTCTTTTACTCTCAACTGCATTGTTTTTTTATTATAATTATTTACTAACACAAAATCTGCCCTTGATTTTTTTTCTTCTATCGGCAATTGTATTTTTCGTAACATGGAAACCATTTTTTTATTATAACCAGGACGTTGTTGTAATTTTTTTACTAACATTTTTTGTTGAGCCTCTATACAAATAATAACATCCTCTGGCTCGTTGAGTTTATTTTCTAATAAAAGTGGAATATCTAGTATAACTGCTTTTTTATTTTTATTTTTTTGTAAAAATAATTTCATTTTTTTTCTCACTTCAGGATGAACAATTTTAATTATTTTTTTTAAACAACCTTGATTACTACTGATCGCTTGAATTAATTCCTGTTTATTAATTGGAAAGGAAGAAATATATTTTGGTAAAATTTTTTTTAGCTTTAAGAAAATTGATTTTTGTTTATAAACATTGTTGACTTCTTCATCTGCATTAAAAATTGGAAACATTGTTCCGGCAAGTAATTTAGAAATATAAGTTTTGCCTGACCCAATCGATCCAACGACACAAATTTTTATCATTTTATAATTCTATTTTTTTTATTAATTCTTGGCTAATGTCTGGTTTTTTCTTTGTCCATATTTCGAAAGCTTTTTGTGCCTGGTATAAAAACATCATTAAACCATTTGTTGTAATACAATTTTTTTCTTTGGCTTTTTTTAAAAAACTAGTCTCTGGTGGATTATAAATAACATCATAAACAATCGTACTAGAATTAAGTTTATCAAATGATAAGTCTAAGTTAGAACTTCCGGGCAAGCCTAGGCTAGTGGCGTTAATAAGTAAATCGACTGACATGCTGCTTTCTAAATCTAACCACGGAACCAAGGTAACAATTGGACCAAATTTTTCTTGTAAAGCCCTGGCCTTCTCCATGGTTCTATTAGTTAAGTATATTTGCTCCAAACCCATGTTTTTTAGAGCATAAATAATAGATGGAGCAACTCCGCCAGACCCAATTAAACATGCAGATTTTAACGTTTTTTTACCAATCATGTCTTGTAAAGACTGACTAAAACCAAAAACATCTGTGTTGTCTCCTATGATTTTTCCTTCTTTCTTGTAGACTGTGTTAACGGAGTTAGTTGATCTCGCTATATCAGAAAGTTCATCAACATAAGGTATAATGCTTTGTTTAAAAGGAACCGTAACATTAATTCCATCAACTTCATCTGATTTTATCTGATCAATAATTTTATTTAATTCTTTTTCCGTAGTCTGCATTTTATCGTAGACAGAATTAATATTATATTTAGCAAACCAATAATTATGCACCAAGGGTGACTTGGAGTGCTCAATGGGGTTTCCTATTACAAAAAAATTTTTCATTTTGCCTGGTGTGTGAAATAATGAACGATTGGTTGTATGGGCATTCCCAAAATAGAATTTAAATCTCCCTTAATGCTCGAAAACAATTGTTTTCCTTTTCCCTCTACTTGATAAACTCCATATTGCTGCAAAATACTTAAATCTATTTCTTGTAAATAATTATCAATTTCTTGATCGGATAATTTTTTCATTTTAAGCAAACAAGTATCATTAAAGTGCCAAATCATACTTCCATTTTTAGATACACAAATTGCATTATGAAGTTTATGTTCTTTATTATTTAAACTATGTAAAATGGTTTTGGCCTCGACTTTACTTGTGGGCTTGCTAATACAAGCGCCATCTAAATCCAGAACCTGGTCGGCTCCCAAAACATAATGTTGCTCAAATTTGCTACTAATTCTATTCGCTTTGTGCTCGGCCAAACTCTTAGCAATTTCAATACAATTTGCACCATTTGCTATCATAGATAGTTTAATTTCCTCTTCATCAACATTGGAAGGTTCGACTTGTACTTTAAAATTTGCCTCCTCTAATACTTTTTTTCTAATTTCGCTTTTAGATGCTAAAATAATATTATCGATCATGCATTTTTTTTAATCTCATAGATTTTTACTATTGCAGCTGCTGTTTCTTCTACTGATTTTCTAGTTACATCTATGGTTGGTATTTTGTGGGAGGCAAATAGTTTTTTTGATTTATCAATTTCTTCTTGGATCAGCTCAATGTTAGCATAACTAGAATCTGGCTTGTCATTTAATAAATTCATTCTGGTTTTTCTTATGTCCTCAAGGCGCTTAGGGTCCACCACCAGCCCCACAAGCATTGCTTTAGATTTAAATATATATTCTGGAACTGCTTGGTGCGCCACCAGGGGTATGTTTGCAGTCTTGAATCCTTTTTCTCCAAGATAAATAGACGTTGGAGTTTTGCTTGTTCTGCTGACGCCCATAATAATAATATCAGCGTCGATCATGCTTTCTAATTGTTGACCATCATCGTGGGCCAAGGTGTACTGTATGGCTTCAATTTTTTTATAATATTCTTTATTTAATTCGTGCTGACCACTTGGTCTGCCGCTTGCCTTCTGTTCAAATAATTTTTCAAAGCCAGGAATTAAGTGATCCAAAACTCCAAAACACGGAATGCCCAATGACTGGCTTTGGCTCTTAATAAAATTAGTAGTAGCTGGTTCAACGAGAGTATAAATGATAATAGCATTGTCAGTTTTTCTACATTTTTCAATTAATTGAGCTGTTTGTGCGCTCGTTCTAATAAAAGAAAAATGATGAAGATTATATTCTAATGTTCGAAATTGAGCTTTAATGGCTAAAAAGATCCTATCTAATGTTTCTCCAGTAGAGTCTGATACTAAAAAAAAATTATATTTTTTGTTCATAAGCTTGTTAATAAATATCTATAACTTAAAATTATACATTAATCATCTTTGCGCAGCTGGCTTATTAAATAGATCGGCTATTTTTTCATAAAAATGTTAAGTTTAATAAATAAAATTGTTACAAGTTAGTTATGTTTATAAGTCGAACAAATATGATAAATTGTTATTTATCCTTTAAAAAAATAGTGAACAACTTGTGAATAAAAACTTAACCCCAAAATTAACAATCTCTACCAATACTAATACTTATAATTAAATATTATATATATGAGTACTTTAATCTTAAAAGCTTTAAACAAAGAAAAACCTATCTGGTTAATGAGACAAGCAGGTAGATATTTGAAAGAATATAAATTAGTCAGAAAAAAGCAGGAAAATTTTATAAATTTTTGTTTAAATTATAAAGCAGCAACTAAAGTAACTTTACAACCAATTAAAAGATTTAATTTTGATGCAGCAATAATATTTTCAGACATTTTAATAATTCCTTACGGTCTTGGCCAAAAAGTTGATTTTAAAACTAACGAAGGACCTATTTTAGAATCTTATAATTTAAAAGAATTTAAAAAAATTAATAAAGAAAAATTTTTATCAAAAGTTAAAAATGTTTATAAAGCTTTGAAATATACAAGAAAAAAATTAAATAAAAAAAAATCTCTTATAGGTTTTGCGGGATCTCCATGGACTTTATTGGTTTATATTGTAAATAAAAAATCACCAAAAAAAAATTTTAAACTTAGTAATATAATTCAAAATAACAAAGAAATAGAAGATCTATTAAAAATAATAGAAAAATTTATTTTTATTCATATTGAGCAACAAATTAAAAGTGGAGCTGATACTATCCAATTGTTTGATAGTTGGGCCGGCTTATTAAATAAAAAAAATTTAAATAAATATTGTTACCAACCTAATAAAAGATTGGTGCAAAAAATTAAAAAAAAATATCCTAAAATACCCATTATTTGTTTTCCAAAAGGTATTAATAAAAATATTATTAAATTTTGTAGTGTGGTTAGACCAGATTGTTTAAGCATTGATAGCAAAGTAAACGTCGATCTTATAAATAAAAAAATACCGCACAAAATAGTTATCCAAGGAGGTCTAGATCCAAAATTGCTACTGAGTAATAAAAAACAGCGTGAAAAAAAAGCATTGTTTTATCTTAATAAATTTAAACACAGGCCTTACATTTTTAATCTTGGTCATGGTGTAGATAAAAAAACTAAACCAAGCGCTGTTCAGCACTTGATTAACGTAGTAAGAAACTTTCAATCATGAATATAGAACATGCCAAAAATCACCCGGCGGTCAAATTTGGAAAAACAGGCGTTCTTATTATAAATTTAGGAACTCCCGATAGCACTAGTTGGTGGGATATTCGACGATATTTAAAAGAATTTTTATCAGACCGAAGAGTTATAGAAGTTAATCCAATTTTATGGAAAATTATTTTAAATGTAATTATTTTAAATTTCAGGCCACACAAAACAGCTCATGCCTATAAACAAATTTGGTTAAAAGAAACCAATGAATCTCCGCTTCGATATTACACCAGACAACAAGCTCACAAATTACAGGAAAAGCTTCAAGATCAAGGAGGTGTTTTTTTAGACTTTGCCATGAGATATGGAAATCCAGGTATAGCTTCTAAGCTAAAAGAGCTGAATGACAAAGGGTGTGAAAATTTAATTATTTTGCCGTTATACCCTCAATATGCTGCAGCTACCACAGCTACAGTTTGTGATGAAGTGTATCGAAGCCTTATGAAAATGAGGTGGCAACCAAGTTTACAAATTATTCCTCATTATGAATCTGATCCATTGTATATAGATGCACTAAGCAAAAGTATTACCAATCATTTAAAAACATTAACTTGGACTCCAGATGTTATTCTTTCTTCTTATCACGGGATACCAAAAAAATATTTTACCAAAGGAGATCCTTATCATTGCTATTGTCAAAAAACGAACCGACTACTAAAAGAAAGACACAGCAATGCAATCCCAATAGAACTTTCTTTTCAATCTCGATTTGGCCCTGACGAGTGGTTGCAACCATATACGGATAAAACAATTGAAAAACTTGCAAAAGAAGGAAAGAAAAATTTAGTTATGATTTGTCCGGGGTTTGCATCTGACTGCGTTGAAACATTAGAAGAAATTAACATTCAAGGAAAGGAAACTTTCGAAGAGCATGGAGGAGAAAACTTTTCAATGGTGCCTTGTTTAAATGATAGCGATGACCATATAAAGTTGTTAGAAAGTTTAATAAAAAAATATTTAATTAAATGAATATTTATCTACTGTTAAAATCACTTCACATTATTGCAATTATTGCTTGGATGGCAGGCTTATTATATTTGCCAAGAATTTATGTCTATCATTGTCAAACTACTTATGGATCCGAGGCGCACGAAAAATTTGTTCAAATGGAATACAGATTATTAAAATATATTATGAATCCAGCCATGATTATTTCTTGGATACTGGGCATTGGATTAATTCATTCATTAGGCAATGATGCTTTTGCTCAGCTTTGGCTACAGTTAAAATTATTTTTAGTTTTATTAATGTCAGGATTTCACGGTTATCTTGGCGTTTGTAGAAAAAAATTTGAAAGCAACACAAACACAAAATCAGAAAAGTTTTATAGAATTATTAATGAAGTACCGACAGTGCTCATGATTATAATTGTATTTCTTGTCGTTTTTAAACCCATCTAAGCTTGCAAAAATTTAAATATCGAATATAAATTACGTAAGTATCCAAATTAACTTCCTTTAATGAACCTCCAAGAACTAAAAGACAAATCACCAGCAGATTTAATACTAGAAGCGGAAAAGCTTGGTATTGAAAATCCTAGCACCATGAGAAAGCAAGAAATTTTATTTGCTATTCTTAAAAAGTTTGCTGAAAAAAACGAACAAATAACAGCAAGCGGAGTGTTAGAAACATTGCAAGATGGATTTGGTTTTTTAAGAGCAATGGAATCTAATTATTTACCAGGTCCAGATGATATTTATGTTAGTCCAAGTCAAATAAGAAGATTTGGATTAAGAAAGGGAGATACAGTGGAGGGAGAAATTAGGGCTCCTAAAGAACAAGAAAGATATTTTGCCCTTTTAAAAGTTAATAAAATTAATTTTGAAGATCCTGAAAAAACAAAAAATAAAATTAACTTTGATAACTTAACACCCTTATATCCTCAGGAAAAAATTAAATTAGAAATAGAAAGCACTAAGATTGAAAAAAAAGCAGACGTCACTGCAAGATTAATCGATTTGGTAGCTCCTATTGGTAAAGGACAACGATCTCTTATCGTGTCGCCACCACGAACAGGTAAGACAGTAGTATTACAGAATATAGCTCATTCCATAACTACCAATCATCCAGAAGTTTATTTAATAGTTTTATTGATTGATGAAAGACCCGAAGAGGTAACAGATATGCAAAGATCTGTCAGGGGAGAGGTTGTTAGCTCGACCTTTGATGAGCCAGCAATGCGCCACGTCCAGGTAGCCGAGATGGTTATTGAAAAAGCCAAACGTTTAGCAGAGCACAAAAAAGATGTTGTGATCTTATTAGACTCCATCACGCGATTAGGAAGAGCATATAATGCCGTTGTTCCAAGCTCAGGAAAAGTATTAACCGGAGGTGTAGATGCAAATGCATTACAAAGACCAAAAAGATTCTTTGGTGCTGCAAGAAATATTGAAGAGGGTGGATCGTTAACAATTATTTCAACTGCTTTAATTGAAACTGGATCAAGAATGGACGAAGTTATTTTTGAAGAATTTAAAGGAACAGGTAACTCGGAAGTAATTATGGATAGAAAAGTTGCAGACAAAAGAATTTATCCAGCAATTGATATTACTAAGTCTGGAACGAGAAAAGAAGAATTGCTTTTAACCAAAGATGAATTGCAAAAAATGAATGTGTTAAGACGAATTATAAATCCTATGGGAACAATGGATGCAGTTGAATTTTTAATTGGTAAATTGAGAGAGACAAAAAATAATGCAGAGTTTTTTGACTCGATGAATAAAGGTTAATTATTCTTTAATTTTTCTAGCTTCATCAGGAAGCATGATCGGAATTCCGTCTTTCACTGGATAAGCCAAGCCAGATTTTTTAGCAATCAATTCATTATTATCTTGATCATACATTAATTTTTCTTTTGATAGTGGACAGACGAGCATTGATAATAAATGTTTGTTTAACTCCATTTAATGAATATTTTTTTGCGAGTTGGATTGATTACTTAATATATAAAAATTAATAATTTGATTTAGAATATTATTTCTTTCTTCCAGAGTCGTTGTTTCAAGCAACCTTTGTTTTTCTCCTGTCGTAAAAGGACAAATCATTGCTAAAGAATTAATTAATTGATCTGGCTTAACTTTTTCAACAACTTGCCAATCTGTAGATAGTTGAAACATCTTAAAAAATTTTTTTGTTTTATCTATTAATTCAAGTAAATTTTTTTGATCAATTGTATTTTCTTCCTCTTCTATATCAGTAGAAAAATCCTCATAAGAAACTTCAAAAGTTCTATATAGTTTATCATTATTAATTTCTTTAATGACTTTGAAACGAGTAACTCCTTTTAAGCTAATCAAATATCTCCCGTCTTTTGTTTCAGAATAACTCTCTACTTTGCCCAGACAACCTACTTCAAAAATACGAGGTTTGACTGGATCGATGGTTTGAAGATTGGGCTGTGCCATACCAATTAACTTGCTGTTTTTAAGAGCATCCTCTGTCATCTGCTTGTATCGTGGTTCAAAAATATTGAGAGGCAGAACTGTATTAGGAAAAAAAATTGCGTTAGAAAGTGGAAATATTGGAATTTCTTTTGGTATATCTTTTAAATTTATTTTCTCTTTTTTCATATCTTGATTTTTATATTGAAAACATATCTTATAAATAATAATTTAACATAAATTAATAAGCGGGTGTAGCTCAGTGGTAGAGCGAATCGTTGCCAACGATTAGGTCGTGGGTTCAATTCCCTTCACCCGCTCCAAAAAATGACTAAATTACATAAAAAAAAATGCATTGCTTGTAGCGGAGATATGCCGGCTTTGACGGAAGAGTCTATTAAGGAATTAAATAATCAAATTGATAATTGGAACGCTGTTAAAGAAGATCAAATTTTTAAACTGACTAAATATTTTAAGTTTGAGAATTTTGAAAAAAGTCTGTCTTTTATCAATCAAGTTTCAACTATAGCTGAAACAGAGGGGCATCATCCAGATCTTTCATTTGGCTGGGGCTATGCCAACATAATAATTTTTACGCATGCAGTGAAAGGATTAACAGAAAGCGATTTTATTTTAGCTGCTAAAATTGATCAGATTAGTGTTTAAAGTTTCTAATTCCTGTGAAGACCATAGCAATATCAGCGGCATCTGCTGCATCAATTACCTCTTGATCTCGTATAGATCCACCTGGTTGAATAATTGATTTCACTCCTAGTTGCACCAAAGTTTCTAGTCCATCTGCAAAGGGAAAAAAAGCATCTGAGGCAGCGCCGCAACCAGTTACGTCGTCAGGAAAAAATTTTTTAGCATTAGCGCAAGCTATTTCACTTGAACCTACCCTACTTGTTTGTCCGGCGCCAACACCTAGTGTTGTATTATTTTTTGTTATTACAATAGCATTTGATTTTACATGTTTACAAATTTGATTAGCGAACAGTAAGTTTTCAATTTCTTGATCTGTTGGTTTTTTTTTCGTTACAATTTTTAAATCTGCTTTACTTAAAATTTTTGTGTTCTCATCTTGGGCTAAAAAAGTTTTTTGTAAAAAGGTTAGATGTTGTATTTTATTTTTTTCTGGCAAAGCATATTCTAGTACGCGTAAATTTTTCTTTTGAGCTAAAATTGCAAGAGCCTCTTTATCAATTGAAGGTGTTAAAATGACTTCATAAAACGTTTTAACTAATTCAGCTGCCAGTTCAGCATTAATGGTGTAATTTAAAGCTACTACCCCTCCAAAAGCACTAATTGGATCGCCACTAAGGGCCTTTAAATAAGCATTTGTGCCGTTAGGGTCTATTGCACAGCCACATGGGTTATTGTGCTTAATTATAGCGCAAATTGGCTTTTTTGGGTCAAAATCAGTAACAAGATTATAAGCGCTGTAACTATCGAGATAATTATTATGGCTAAGCTCCTTACCTTGTAATTGTTTGAGTTTAGAAAAGCCGTCAAAATTTCCTGGTATTTCATAAACCGCACTTTCTTGGTGAGGATTTTCTCCATAACGAAGTTGTGAAACAATTTTTCCTCCAATTGTTTTTTTATCTGAAAATTTATTATCGTGAATTTGATTCATCCAATTTGAAATCATCGAGTCGTAATAGGCAGTTTCATTAAATGTTTCGTTCGCCATCTTTTGTCTAAAATGTAAATCTGTTGAACCATTATTTTGTTTTAAGATAGTGATAAATTCTTCGTAATATTTTACATTAGGTAAAACTGTAACATGTTTAAAATTTTTAGCTGCTGACCGAAGCATCGAGGGTCCACCAATATCAATATTTTCAATTAAAATTTCTTTTGTAGAGGCTGGATCTAAAAGCTTAGCTTCAAATGGATAAAGATTAACAATGACCAAGTTAATTTCATCAATCGCATTCTCCTTCATTGCACTTGTGTGATTGGTTTTGTCCAGATCACCTAAAAGACCACCATGAATTTTTGGGTGTAGTGTTTTTACTCTACCATCCATGATTTCAGGAAATCCAGTATAGTGAGAGATTTCAATACACTCATACCCCTTATCTTTAATGAATTTGTAAGTTCCACCTGTGCTTATAATTTCAACATTGAATTCTTTTAAAGCTGTCAGCACTTGTTCCAGATTAGTTTTGTCAGATACAGAAATTAACGCTCTAGATATTTTTTTTAAGGACATTGAGTTCATGTTTATACCCCATTAGTTGCTTTTTTCTAGAGACCACAAGATTTTATTTACTTCTTTATTCAACGTACCTTCGATCACAATACATTTTGTTTCTTGAACTTTTTCAGCGTCTGCAAAGTAAAGACTATTATCGATGCTGATATCTTGACCGGGTGACTTGAACTTCCACCCTTGATTTTCAACACTTATAAGCACATCGCCACCATGTGTTTGTATAAGCTTGGCTTCTGGCATTACATGAAAACGAATAGAAAAATTTAAAAAAGCATAATCATTTTTAGATACAATTAATGTATCTTCTCCATGAATAAGTTTTTGTTCTTCGTTTCCAATAATGGTTCGTTCAAATAACGTACCATATTTTTCTTGGTAGCCATTATGTGCTGACGATAAAGAAAAGGATATTTTGTCATTAGAAAATTCCCTTTTATAGACTTTGAGTTTTTTTAATAAGGAATTACCATGATATTGTTTAATCAAAGGATTTTTTTGAAAAATACATGATGAAGTATCATTAATCGTTAAACAAGAATGAGCTGCAGTTGATTGACTTAAATAAGCAAGTTCTTTTGAAAAGTTATTTGCGTATCCACAGTTTGTAATAATTTTCGTTCCAGCATACATCATTTCAAAAGATAAACATCCTGCTTGGTAATCTTGAGAATAAAAATCAGAAGGTGGATTGTTAGTATCCATGATTACTTCTAATTTTTTTATTTTACCGAATAAGAAATGGCTTTCATTATTATCTTTTGTAAATTTATAACCTTTGGACTTAATAAATTGATTAAAGTTTGAACAGTCATAATATTTTGCTCCATTAAATAAAGGGATGGTTTCATTAGAGTATAAAAGCGATGCATAAATTTTCCCTAATTGTTCTATGCGTTCCTCTAAAAATTCAGGCATCGGGTACTGAGCAAGAAACAAACTTTCTTTAATAAGAATTAAATGATGTAAGATCCAAAACTGATCTTGGATATTACGACTTTCTACTACATTTTTTTTATCTAAAATATTTTTCAGTTGATTATTTAAAATCTTCAACGAGCTATCTGTAAATTTTTTATAACCTTCAAAGGTTGTTCCTGCTAAAATCAGTGAAAAAAGGGCGTAAATTCTATCTTTTTTGTTATGAAGATGAGAAATATTTTTTGATAAATGGATGCATTGTTTAAGAATGCTATTGGTTATCTTGGTTCGATAAATCAAATCATCATGACGAATAGTAAGACTTGGACTGGTTATCCAAAATATAATTCTATTAGCTACTATTAATAAATCCCATGTTGAAGATTGAAAATTGTTATTTTTTTCTAACCAAGCATCAATAATTATTTTTGCTAAGTCTTTTTCTTTTTTTATATCTACGTGAGGTAACCAAGAAAATTTATGCAGGTTATCTATTCGTTCTTGTTTTAAACTGTCAATCTTCCAAAGATTTTTTTTAAATTGTTTAGCTAAAATATAATTTTTGGTATTTTTGTCCTGCAGTTCTCCTAAAATATGAGCATTGTGTATGTCATAATTTCTCGAGGCAGGAGTGGCTTTGAGTGATTGATTATATTGTTGGCTGTTAAAATAAAAAGTTCGAATTTTATTTTTTAATAATCTCCATAAAGAGATGATCCATAATTTTACAAATGAAATTTTCATTTATGAAATAATTAACAATTGCGTAATTGATCTATATTGTTTTTAAGATTATTTTCGTCTTTAAATAACGTAGTTCCTGAAACTAAAATATCAACACCAGCTTCCTTTGCTAATTTACCCGTAACAAAATCAATCCCACCATCAATTTCTATTTCGACGGATAGTTTTTTTTCATCTATTACTTTTCGCAAATGCTGTACTTTAGGCAAAACTTCAGACATGAATGATTGACCACCAAAGCCAGGATTGACACTCATAATTAACACAAGGTCTATAGAATTTAATACTGGCAAAACTTTATCAACGGGCGTTTCCGGATTTAAAGATACACCAGCTTTTTTCCCCAGTGATTTTATCAGTTTGATACTGGCTGGAAGATCTTCTGTAGCCTCAGGATGTATGGTAATAATATCAGCACCCGCATCCGCAAAATCTTTAATATATTTGTGCACTGGTGCTATCATCAAATGAACATCAAAAGGTAGAGAGGAATATTGTCTAATTTTTTTTATAACTGGTGGACCAAAAGTTATATTGGGAACAAAATGACCATCCATAACATCAACGTGCACCATGTCAGCCCCAGAGGTATTTAAAGCTTGTAACACTTCACCAAGTTTGCTGAAATCAGATGAAAGAATAGATGGTGCTATTTTTAGGGATTTTGTCATTTAATTGTTTCAATAGTTATAATCCTAATAACTTAAAAAACAAAAAAATATATATCGTTTAGCTGTGGATTTTTTAGTGTTGCTTACTAAATAGGGTAACCAAAAAACTTGTGATTTCGCTTTCTAGAGGAAAAGAAAGCATTCCCATAACTGAATACCCCAACAGATAAGGCATCAAATAAAAACGAAACATGAAAAAAAACCATGCAACATACAAGGGTACCATAGGTTTAATCAAAAAACCTGGAGTAATAAAATGAAACATTCGAATAATAGGATTGGTTAGTTTTACAAATGCTTTCATGAAAAAAAATTCAGAGTCTTCTTTTTGAAAAAAATTCATTGCGGCTCTTCCGATGAGAGTCCACATAACAACACCTAAAACATAATCGATAACTAAAATGGATGGACTTATATTCATAGTGAGATTTTATAATAAAAAAGGGGCGAAAACAAATTCGCCCCTTTTAATTTTTAAGCTATTACTTAATTATTGATTTCCAGTGATCGTTTTACCAGCTGGAATTCTAATATCATCAACCATTTGTTGAGTTTTAGCATCTGGTGCTTCAGTTGCTAAACTTACAACGATCATCAATATTAAACATACTGGTGCTCCGATTAGACCGAAACGTAAATGGTCAATTCCTAACCATGGAGTTTGAGCCATAAACTTCGGACCAACATAGATTAGGTAAGCAGTACCTGCTGCAAGACCACCGATCATTCCAGCAACTGCTCCTTGTCTTGTTGCTCTCTTCCACCATACGCCAAGTACTAGTGGGAAGAATAATCCTGACATTGCAAAATCGAATGCCCAAGCAACGGAACCTAAAATTCCAGTTAGTCTCATTGAAGCGATGTAAGCTCCGAATATACCAACCACAACTAGTAGTACACGAGCAACAATTAGTCTTTTTGCTGTGTCCGCTTTTGGATTAATCATTTTGTAATAAACGTCATGTGATAATGCGTTTGAGATCGCAAGAATTAAACCATCTGCTGTAGACATCGCAGCTGCCATACCGCCGGCCGCAACTAGTCCTGAGATCACATATGGTAATCCTGCAACTTCTGGTGTTGCTAACACAACAACTCCGCTTCGCATGAAGAACTCGTTAAGTCCAAGTTTGCCATCGCCATTTAAGTCAGCGATAAACACTTGTCCAACGGCAGTCCATTCTTGTACCCATTTAATGCCTTGCACTTCAGCAATTGATTTACCGATAATCGAAGTTGGAATATTCGGATCGATCAAAGCAATTTTTGAAAGTGTTGCAAGCATTGGAGCTGAGAAGTATAGCAAGAAAATAAAGAACAATGACCAAGCCACTGATCTTCTTGCTGAACTTACGCTAGGAGTTGTAAAGTATCTCATTAGAATATGCGGTAAAGAAGCTGTTCCTACCATCATACAAATTGCTAACGAAATAAATTTCCAAGCAGCCATTGCACCAGCTGGCACACCAGAATGTGGATTAGAAATAGAAGCTAATCCTCCTGGAACTCCAGCAGCTTTCAATGCAGCCGCACTATTTTTCGTTAAGCCTAATGTTTTCTCTAACTCGGCTATTCTTTGCACTTCGTCACCTAACATAAAGTGAGGGAAGAAGCCTGCTCCGATTTTGTTACTGATCCAGAAAACTGGAAGCAAGTAAGCTATGATTAGAACGATATATTGAGCCACTTGGGTCCAAGTAACCGCTCGCATTCCACCAAGCATTGAACACATTAAGATACTTGCAAGTCCTACATAGACCGCTACTTCAAACTTTATTCCTAAAGCTCTAGAAGCAATTGTACCTGTTGCGTTAATTTGGGCAGTCACGTAAGTGAATGATGCTAATACTAGAACTAACACCGCTGCAAACCTTGCAAGGTTTCCACCGTATCGTGTTCCAATAAAATCAGGCACTGTGTAACATCCAAATTTTCTCAAATATGGTGCTAGTAAAGTAGACACAAGGATATATCCTCCTGTCCAACCTACTAAGAATGCCATGTAAGTGTATCCACCGAAGTAAATTCCACCTGCCATAGCTACGAAAGATGCACCGGACATCCAGTCGGCAGCTGTTGCCATACCGTTAAATACTGTCGGCACTTCTCGACCTGCTACGTAGTAAGCACTAGCTTGCATCGTTCTGGATAGATATCCAATGAATGCATAGATAAATACTGTAAATGCTACGAACAGAATTCCAATTGTTTTAGCGGACATACCGTTAGCCTCTAACATTGCCATTAATAGACAGAATACTAGAAAACCACCTGTGTATACTCCGTAAATTTTTGGAAGGTTGTCTATGAATTTTCCTTTAAACATTAGTCATTCCTCCCTTCATCGCTTACGCCATGCTCTTCATCTATCTCCTGTTGTTTTCCAGTCGACCAGAAAATTATTATTACGAATGCAGCAAGAGAACCTTGTGCCGTCATATAATAAGCTAATGGATAACCAAGAAAACTCATGGAGTTAATGTCATGACCAAACATGAAAACTACGTATCCGAAAAAGAACCATAGAGCTAATGTCACTTTCATTAACCCTTTCGTCTTTTCCCAATGCGCTTCTGTGTTTTTTGACGCCATTGTTTCCCCCTTAAGGTTATTAATTAATTAATTCGGTAGACATTATTTATGAAAAAAAGGAAGTCAAAGTTAAATTTTTCAATTTTCCTATTTTTTTGTTAATATTTCTTTTGCAAATGCACAAAATCTAATAAAATCGTACTTAATTTCGAATATTTGGTATTCAGTCGTTATGATTACAAAGCAGCAAATTGATGAACATCTAAGCGCTCTCAAGGAATATTTTTTTATTCCTCTAAAAAAAATTTTTGCTCGCCAAGAAAAAATTAACAATGTGGAGGATTTGGAGAGATTTATTCAGACTAAATCTGCAATCATTACCCAGCACACACTCTACGGATATTTAAAAACTAGAATTGGCACAAGGCATGTCATGATGTTTGGTGATGAGCAATTTTCTATTTCGATTAATATTGCAAAATGGAATATTTATGTGGTCTCAATCCAAGATTTTTGTCTTTATTGTTTTTCTTTTTTAGCAAGAAATAATCTTTGTACTAATATGAATCTAGCTACAGATGTTTTTTACCGAATTTTAGATGGTGAAAAAAAAAATGGATTAGAGGAATCTATTTATCAAAACGCAATCAAAGATTTTGATGAAAGAGTAAAATCTATTCATTGGAAAACTTATTGTGAAGGGGAGTGCTTTGAAAAAAGTTCTTATGCGTTATACAGGTGGGCTCCGATCGCTGATGAATTAAAAAAACTTGATAAAAGTATCGTCATTCGTTCCATGGAATTAAAGTGGGATAATTTAAAAAAAGATTTTACCAAGTTAATTGCTTTTCATACATTGGGGTAATCATGAAATCATTTCAAGAAATAGCAAATCAATCTTTAGAAGAAGCAAAAAAAAGAAAAGGTGAGGATAATCAAAAACTTATCGAGCAACTAAAAAATATTAACGAACAAATTTCCAATTATCCAACTCCTATTGCAGGGTGTGATGCACAATTTAATTTTTTATTAGAAGAAAAAGAGCGTATCAGTAAAATTATTACTTTTAATAAAGAACATGCAACAAGTGCTAAAGAAATTAATGGACCCAAAGGTCCAGAACCCACTCGTTATGGTGACTGGGAAAAAAAAGGTATTGTTACCGATTTTTAATTTATTTGTTTAATCTGTTATCAATTAAACTTTGCACTACACTTGGATCTGCTAAAGTCGAAGTATCACCAAGGTTGCTATAATCATTTTCAGCAACTTTTCGTAAGATTCTTCTCATGATTTTTCCCGAGCGTGTTTTTGGAAGACCAGGAGTAAAGTGAATGAGATCAGGCGTTGCTAGAGGTCCAATTTCTTTTCGAACCCATTGTTTTAACTCTTTCACAAGTTCATCTGATCCTTCTTCTCCCGCATTCAAAGTCACATAACAGTATAAACCATTTCCTTTGACATCATGAGGATAACCAACGATTGCTGCCTCTGCTACTTTTGGATGAGCAACAAATGCACTTTCTATTTCTGCAGTTCCAAGATTGTGTCCAGAAACAATAATGACATCATCTACTCTTCCTGTAATCCAATAGTAACCATCCTCATCTCTTCTACATCCATCGCCAGTAAAATATTTACCTTCATAAGCTGAAAAATAAGTATCAATAAATCTTTGATGATCACCATAAACGGTTCTCATCTGGCCCGGCCAAGATTGCGCAATACATAAATTTCCCGAACAAGCTCCTTCTAGTTCGATGCCTTTTTCGTCAACAATGACGGGCTTAATTCCATAGAAAGGTTTAGTTGCTGAGCCTGGTTTTAAATCTATAGCACCAGGTTGAGGTGCAATTAGTATTCCTCCCGTTTCAGTTTGCCACCAGGTGTCAACGATTGGACAACGAGAGTCTCCCACTACTTTATGATACCACAACCAAGCCTCAGGATTAATTGGTTCACCAACGGATCCCAGTAATTTTAATGATTTTCTACTATGTTTTTTTACAAGCTCATCACCTTCACGCATTAAAGCTCGTAATGCAGTTGGAGCTGTGTAAAAAATATTCACCTGATGTTTATCACACACTTCCCAAAATCTTCCTGCATCAGGATAGCTTGGCACTCCTTCAAAAACCAAAGTGGTTGCACCATTTGCAAGTGGTCCATACACAATATAGCTATGTCCCGTTACCCAACCTACATCTGCTGTACACCAATATACGTCTCCTTCTTTATAATTAAAAATATATTCATGTGTCATGGATGCGTACACCATGTAACCACCTGTTGTATGCATTACTCCTTTGGGCTTACCAGTAGATCCAGAAGTATATAAAATGAATAACGGATCTTCTGCATTCATTTCTTCTGGTTCACAAGTTGTAGATTCGTCTTTAACTAAATCGTGATACCAAACGTCAACTTTATCATTCCAATCAATTTTTCCACCCGTATGTTTTAAAACAATATTTTTTTTAACATTGGGACATTTTTTTAATGCATCATCTGTATTCTTTTTAAGCGGAATACTTTTTTTGCCTCGAACACCCTCATCTGCGGTAATGATATATTCTGATTTACAGTCAATAATTCTTCCCGCTAACGAGTCAGGGGAGAAGCCACCAAAAACAATAGAATGAATAGCTCCAATTCTAGCACAAGCTAACATTGCATAAACAGCTGCTGGAACCATTGGCATATAAATTGTAACTCGGTCTCCTTTTTGCACGCCAATTTTCTTTAATCCGTTTGCAAGTTTACAAACTTCATCACTTAATTCTTGATAAGAAATTTTTTTCGATACAGTTGGTTCATCACCTTCAAAAATAATAGCAGTGTGATTTGCTTTTGTTTTTAAATGTCTATCAATGCAGTTATAGGAAGCGTTTAAAGTACCATCGTAAAACCATTTGATTTCAGTCTTTGCCTTACTGTAAGTGACGTCCTTAACTTTGGTATAAGGCTTAATCCAATCAATTCTCTTTCCTTCTTCCGCCCAGAAAGCATCGTTGTCTTCTAACGATTTCTTGTATTTTGTATCGTATGTTTGCTTATTGGCGTGAGCGATTTTAGACCATTCTTCACTTACTTTAAAAATTGTATCTGACACTGTCCGTCCCCCTGTGTAAATTTTTTATAGTTTACCCATCTTACATAAAATTTTCCAGCTTTTTGGATCAATCGGCATTACGGACAATCGGCTCTGTTTAATTAATGATAAATCCTTTAATTCCCTTGTTTTTTTTATGCTTTCTAAAGTGACGGGTCTTGCAAGTTTTTCTTTAAATTTCATTTGCACCGCAACAAATCTTTTTAATGGATCAGTTGGATCTATAAATGAAGTTTTAATGACTTCTATTATCCCAACAATTTCTTTTCCAATATTAGAATGATAAAAAAAACATAGATCACCTTTTGACATTTTTTTTAAATTGTTTGCAGCTTGATAGTTTCGCACACCATCCCACATCGTTCCTTTCGCTCCAGCTTCCTTTTGCTGATCGATAGACCATACGTCAGGTTCTGATTTTACCAACCAGTAACTCATGAGTGATCTACTCCTGCACCTTTTAAGAAAGGAGCTTTTTCATCTAATGGCCAACGAGGACGGGCAGAAAATTTGGTAGTATCAATTAATTTTTTTTTATATCGTTCAATACCTGCCCAAGCAATCATTGCAGCATTATCGGAACAAAGATAACTTGGTGGAAATAGGTTATTAAAACCCATGTCCGTACAAACATTTTCTAAATTATTTCGAATAGTTTTGTTAGAAGCAACACCCCCTGCAATGACAAAATAAGGATTCTTTATTTTTTTATTATTGTGCAAAAACATCTGCATCGCTTTTTTAGATTTTATTTTTAAAATTTCATTTATGGTGTGTTGAAAAGATGCTGCAAGATCATATTTACCTTGTTTATTTTTTATTTTTTTGGATGCATGTAGCACAGCCGTTTTCAAACCTGAAAATGACAGATTGCATCCGCTTTTATTTAGGATTGGTTTTGGCAAAACGAAGCCATTTTTATCCCCTAATTTAGCGAATTTTTCTATTTGAGGACCCCCGGGAAAATCAATTCCAAGAATTTTAGCTGTTTTGTCAAAAGCTTCGCCCAAGGCGTCATCAATGGTTGTGCCAAGCCTTTTGTATTTGTTTACTCCTTGCACTTCTAAAAATTGACTATGTCCGCCTGAAATTAATAGGAGCAAATAAGGAAATTTAATTTTTTGAATTAGTCTAGGACTCAGCGCATGACCTTCTAAGTGATTAATTGCTAGAAACGGTTTGTTTAAAAAAGTTGCTATTGTTTTCCCAGCACTCATTCCAACCATTAAACAAACTAGTAATCCAGGTCCAGCTGTGGTTGCCACACCTGTAATTGTTTCAATGCGTATTCCACTTTCTTTAATTGCCTTTTCAATGATCACATCTATTTTTTCTACATGCGATCTTGCGGCTAATTCTGGAACGACACCACCAAATGGCTTGTGCTCTTTAATTTGGCTAGAGACAATATTTGACAATATATCAATGGAGCCATCTTGATTTTCTCTCACAATTGAAGCTGCTGTTTCATCACAACTACTTTCAATACCTAAAAAAATCACGTTTTTACTCATTTTATGCGACCTCCCGTCGCTCAATAATTAATACTAATATAATGGAAAATAATATTTAAACAGAAAAATGTTTTCAAAAGAAAAATTTATTATTGGTAGCAGAGGAAGTAGATTGTCTTTAGCTCAGGCAGAGCATTTTAAAGATGAGTTGTTGCTTGCCAACCCAACTTTGCGAGCTGAACAGATAGAACTAAAAGTTATCAAAACATCAGGGGATAAATTTAAAACAGAAAATTTGGCTACTATGGGTGGCAAAGGTCTTTTCGTAAAAGAAATTGAAGAAGAATTAATGAATAAAAAAATTGATTGTGCAGTTCACTCATTAAAAGATGTTCCAACGTTTGGAGTGCCATCATTAATGCTTGCTGCTTTTTTAAAAAGAAAAGATGAACGAGATGCATTTATTTCTCCCGTTGCAAAATCATTTAGTCAATTGAAACCAGGTTCTACAGTTGGAACTTCTTCAGTAAGAAGAATTGCTCAATTAAAAAAATTAAGAAATGATTTAAACATTGTTAGTATGCGAGGAAATATTGACTCCCGAATTGAGAAAGTAAAAGAGGGAATTTATGACTCTATCGTATTAGCTTATGCAGGTATTAAGCGGTTAGGTTTTCATAACTATGTTTCTGAAATATTTGACAAAGATAAAATGCTACCTGCAGCAGGACAGGGTATTGTAGCAATCCAGTGCAGGGTCGATGATTTTAATACAATTAAATTATTAGACTCTATCAATGATAAAGAAACAGAAATTATCGTTGATGCAGAAAGAAGTTTCTTACACCGTGTTAATGGGGCTTGTGATACGCCAGTAGGCGCTAACGCTATTATTAATGAAGATAATGAAATTTTTCTTCAAGCTGAGCTTCTTTCGTTAGATGGTAGCAAGGTGTTTAGAGCTCACAAAACTGGTTTAGCAGAAAAAGCAGTTAGTATTGGGCTTGATGTTGCAGAAGAAATACTTGATAAAGCTGGTCATGATTTTATAGTATCGGAGACAAAACTTGCACATACTATTCACAAGACCTGAAATTGACTCTATTTATTTAGCTCAAAAATTTGCACGTATAGGACATCAGGTTAGTATCTTTCCTATTTTACAAGTTCAAAAACAAGATTGTCCGGTTGTTGATTTTGCAAAATATAATTCCGTTGTTTTTACAAGTTCTAATGCTGTGCTTAATTTAGACCATCCTGTGAATTCAAAAGTTAGATGTTTTTGTGTAGGAGAAGTTACTGCGGAGCAAGCTAGAAGAAAAGGTTTTACCAATATCATTGTTGCAGGCGGAAATTATGAGCAGCTAAAAGAAATAATTTTACAAAAAACAAATAAGGAAGATGGTACTTTTTTATATCTCCGAGGAGAATTTATTTCACACGATCTTGAAAAAGATTTAAGACAGAAGGGATTTCAAATTGAAAGTATAATAAATTATACTACTATTCCCAATTTCGATTTTGACAGTCAAACATTAGAAAAATTAAATAATCAATCAATTGATATAATTTTTATTTATTCAAAAAAATCTGCAGAGCATTTTGCAAAACTTATTTATAGCAATAATTTACAAGGTCATTTTTCGTCTGTTCATTTGCGTTGTCTTAGTGAAAATGTTTTAATTCCTTTGAAAAAAATACAATGGAAAGAAATGAAGTTGTTTAGTCCAGGCAGTGAAGAGTTTTGCCTTGATTAGGTCGAATTAGAGGTATAATTGCTTACTTATTACAATGAATATTATTGATAATTTTACAAATTTGTTCTCGGACGTCTGGGGAAAAGGTGTTGCCGGAGTTAATTTTTCTGAAATTTCTCTTGCATTGATTATTTTTTTATTTTTTTTGCTTTTCAGAGGACTCTTCACAAAAATTATCATCTCTCGATTAGAAAAATTTGTCTCTAAAAGTTCTAATCGTTTTGACAATACTTTAGTTCAGTCTTTAGAGGGCCCAGTTAGATTTTTGCCCGTGGTGTTAGGTTTTTTTATTGCAACTAATTACATAAATGTTGCAGGCAAAGCCTCATATTTTATTGATAGTTTTAATAGATCGTTAATTACTATTTTAATTTTTTGGACGATGCATCAAATTGTTGAGCCGGTCTCGTATCTAATAAAGAAAATTGAAGACTTGCTATCCAGGGATCTGCTGAACTGGATCTTAAGAGCATTAAAAATTCTTATTTTCATATTAGGGCTTGCTGCAGTTTTAGAAATTTGGGGAATTAAAATTGGTCCAGTTATTGCAGGACTTGGTTTATTTGGTGTTGCTGTTGCTTTGGGAGCACAAGATTTATTCAAGAATTTAATTTCAGGAATTTTAGTTTTAGTAGAAAAAAGATTTAAGGTTGGCGATTGGATTTATGTAGAAGGTGTAATCGAGGGTACAGTTGAAAAAATTGGTTTTCGATCAACCGTTATAAGAAAATTTGATAAATCATTAGCAACTATTCCTAATTTTCAATTTGCTGAAAAAGCTGTTGTTAACAACACCGAGACAACTAATAGAAGAATAGATTGGCTAATTGGACTTGAGTACAGTTCGACTTCAGAACAACTTACAAAATGTAGAGATGAAATTGAAAAACATATTAAATCTAGTCCAGATTTTGTTGTTTCAGAAAGCACAAAGCTAATTGTAAAACTAGTTCAGTTTTCAGCCAGCTCAATTGATATTAGAGTGAGCAGCTTTACAAAGACTAGCGACTATCATGAGTGGATTAGTGTTAAAGATAGGTTAGTGATTGCTATTAAAGAAATTGTAGAAAAAAATGGAGCTTCATTTGCATTTCCTTCACAGTCAATTTATGTGGAGAAGTTGGAAAAATGAAGTCTGTCTTCATTCTTCTCGATAGCCTATTTCAACTTTATTTATGGGTAGTTATTACAAACGCAATTTTAAGTTGGTTAGTTGCTTTTAATATTATTAACACATCTAATCGATTTGTTTTTAGATTGATTGAATTATCTTATAATTTGACTGAACCATTATTGAGAAGAATTAGAAATATCGTTCCTATTATTGCAGGCATTGATTTTTCGCCCGTAATTTTAATTTTAGTTTTAATTTTTTTACGTAATTTATTATTTGAATTTTTTGCTCCGAGTTTATTTTAAATGATTATAGATGGAAAAAAAATTGCTGAAAATTTACGACAAACTTTAAAAAAACAAATTCAACAAATTCCGAGCAACCAAGTCAAACCAGGCTTAACAGTTATTTTAATTGGAGAAGATCCAGCTAGTCAAATTTATGTGAGAAACAAAGAAAAATTTGCCAATGAAATAGGTATCAATTCTAATGTTTTACGATTTGATAGCTCCATAACTGAAGAAGCTTTATTACAAGAAATTCATAAACTTAATCATGATAAAATGGTGCACGGTATTTTAGTTCAGCTACCACTTCCAAAACATATTAATTCAAAAAATATAATTGGTCAGATTGATCCAAACAAAGATGTAGATGGATTTCATCCAATCAATGTTGGTAATTTATCTTCAGGTAGCGATGCATTAGTTCCGTGCACACCGTACGGATGTTATCTTTTATTAAAGGAAGTAATTTCTGATTTTACTGGTTTGAATGCTGTCATTATTGGAAGATCAAATATTAATGGTAAACCCATGATGCAGTTATTATTAAAAGAAAATTGCACGGTAACAATTACTCATTCAAAAACAAAAAATTTACAACAGATTTGCCAAGGAGCTGATATTTTAGTTGCGTCCGTTGGTATAGCTAATCTAGTCAAAGAAGATTGGGTTAAGCCAGATTGCGTTGTCATTGATGTTGGTATTAACCGTGTGGAAGAAAATGGAAGTAAAAAAATTGTAGGGGATGTTGATTTTGAAAATTTAAAAAACAAAGTAAAAGCTATCACGCCAGTTCCTGGTGGGGTTGGCCCAATGACAATATCTTGCTTGTTGCAAAATACGTTTAAAGCTTATCAAAGAATTAATATTTAAAATTTGAATTATTTTTGTTTTTAATCAAAAAATAAATATAAGAGAGCGTATTGGTAATTAACAATATTAGTATCGCAAATCTAAAACCATAACTTTCTAAGTATCCAATTTTTTGCATTAAATCTATTATGACCCCAATACCCCATTGTAGAATAAAAATTCCTATAAAAAAAAGTAGATTAAATAAAGTTAATACCTTTCCTGCTTGATTGGATGGAAATGTAAGAGTTACAGTCGGTAGGGTTATAGAAAAAATTATACAACTTATAAAGTATCCAGACCACAATAGTAGACCAGCATGTTTTCCAGAAATAATTATTAATAATAAAAAAATAAGGGTAAAAGGAATTCCTCTAGTTAAAATTTGATTAATATTTATTCCTCGTTGTAAAATTTTTGGGCTTAAGTATCCCCAGATTAAGTATCCTAAAATTAATAATATATTAATTATGAATAGGCTAATTGCAGTTTTTTCAGGTCCATACCCAGAAATTTTATTCATCCAGGGTCCTGCCCACAAGGTAATCATTGAATAAAAACCAGCTACATTAAATAACGCAATTGGCACAAGACTTTGAAAATATTTATTTTTCCAAATTATGGATAAAGAATAAATTTTATTTTTATTATTTCTATGATTTTTCCATGAGGGAGTTTTTTTAGCAATTAGTAAAATACAAATTAATACCAACAAGGAAATTCCAAAGAAAACTATTCTCCAGCCATAAATTGATAATAAATAGTAGACAGGTATAGTTGATGCCAACATTCCAATCGAACCAATCATTAACATCCAGGAATTGGCTCTATATTGATATATTTCTTTAAACCATTTTCGATAACCTGTAAGCGGAGCCATTAAGCAGGCACTTACGCCAATACCGATTAGAAATCTTCCAAGGAGTAAGTATATAAATTCATTTGCTAGGCTAAATAATATTATTCCGGTAATTGCAAAAATTAACAAAGTGCATAAAATTAATTTAGGTCCATACTTATCTAACAAATAACCCAAAGGTAATTGCATTAAAGCAAAGCCAATAAAATAAGCACCACCCAGCAAGCCCAATTCACTTGCTGAAATGTTAAATTCATCAGTTAAAAAAGGTGAAATAGTAGCGGGAATAGCTCTCAGTAATGTCGAAAGGAAATAGCCAAGAGAAAAAACTAAAAAAATTATAATTGTATTTTTTTCTGGTAAATTTTTTGTGTTCATTAAGGTTAAAAAAAAAGTAATTAGAGAATCTAAATTTTACTTTCTTAATAATTTACAATGTTTCGAAATAAAGTTTTCAACATTTTTTTTATTAAACGTTTTGTTTTCTTCAAACGAAACTTTTCTTATAGAATAAGCTTTGCTTTTAGATTGTCTCGAGAGGATTGTAATATTTCCTTTATAAAGAGATAGTTTTATTTTTCCATTTACTTTATTTTTTTTAGCATCAATAATTTTTTGTAATTTAAATCTTTCTTTAGAAAACCAATATCCATTATAGATAAGTTCTGCATATC
>Ga0222715_10001237_pt1 | contig 24688 bp, 34 predicted proteins | sample C33_9DmetaG_FD_165056 | JGI IMG/M metagenome (GOLD analysis project Ga0222715, IMG submission 165056) | Estuarine water microbial communities from San Francisco Bay, California, United States - C33_9D | ecosystem: Environmental > Aquatic > Marine > Unclassified | place: USA: California...
CCAGAAGCTCAGGGAGATATCATCCGTTGGTTCCAACTTGGGGGACTCTGGAATTTTGTGGCGCTCCACGGTGCCTTCGCTCTCATAGGATTCATGCTCAGGCAATTTGAGATTGCCCGACTCGTAGGAATCAGACCTTACAATGCTATTGCTTTCTCGGGTCCTATTGCTGTATTTGTTTCAGTATTCCTGATGTATCCTCTGGGTCAATCCAGTTGGTTCTTTGCTCCCTCGTTTGGTGTGGCAGCAATCTTTAGATTCCTGCTGTTCCTACAGGGATTCCACAACTGGACTCTCAACCCATTCCACATGATGGGTGTTGCTGGTATCCTAGGTGGTGCTCTTCTGTGTGCCATTCACGGTGCTACTGTTGAGAATACCTTGTTCGAAGATGGCAACCAAGCAAACACTTTCAAGGCTTTTGAACCCACGCAAGAGGAGGAAACTTACTCGATGGTTACTGCTAACCGTTTCTGGTCACAGATTTTCGGTATTGCTTTTAGTAACAAGCGTTGGTTGCATTTCTTTATGCTCTTTGTTCCCGTCATGGGTCTATGGACCTCTAGTATCGGTATCATTGGACTTGCTCTTAATCTCCGTGCTTACGACTTTGTATCTCAGGAGATTCGTGCAGCGGAAGATCCAGAGTTTGAAACGTTCTATACAAAGAACATTCTTCTGAATGAAGGTCTACGTGCCTGGATGGCTCCTGTGGATCAACCTCATGAGAACTTTGTATTTCCTGAAGAGGTATTGCCAAGAGGCAACGCACTCTGATATACTAGGAGGGGAAACCCTCCTTTTTTAATGATTAGTTCGGAGACACCATATAAGTTGGCAGAAATTATTAGAGATACATGGCCAAACATTTATAGACCACCTAAACCACCAAAGAAAAAAAAATGAATGATTATTGGGTAGTGACAAACAAAATCACTGGTAAAGTTATCGCTCACTGTGGTGATGTAAATGATGCTTTAATGTTATATTCTTTTGATCCAGACAGAAGATCATATCGAAAGCAAAAATTTATTATGGATCAAGTGATTACCGTAACTTCTACAACAGATAAACAACTTCCAGGACAACAAGGTTTACCTGCAGCAAAAGAAGAACTTCCTCCAATGGAACTTCAACAACAAGTATGGCTTCCTGAAGGTCAAGGAATTCCAGTTAACGCTAAATAACTTTCAGTTTTATTCAAATTATGATATTTACAGTTTATTCAAAAGACGGTTGTCCCTATTGCACTAAGATCCAACAGGTATTAGAATTAGCAGAACTCAAACACGTAATTTATAAATTGGGTGTTGATTTTACTCGTGAAGAGTTTTATTCTGAGTTTGGGACTGGATCTACTTTCCCTCAAGTAATTGTCAATGAAAAACACATCGGAGGATGCACCGATGCCGTTCAGTATCTGAAGGAGCAGAATTTGGTTTAATGGAAAATAATTTTCACGAAGTTTATACTGATGTTGAAAAAGCAATTGATTATGCTTTTAACGGCCAATTTGTGTTAAAATTTTATGATTACCTTAAAATTCGTGGAACAAAGAAAATAGAAGTTGATGCTTTCATAGAAAGTTCTACTGCAAATGAACTCAATAATCTTGTATTAGATCTTGATGATTATATTGAAGGTGGATCTGATGAAATGCATAAACAGTTGCGTGAGGGTTACGGTCACATTCCTAAACCCCAAGCACGAAAAATAAGAAATTACTTGTATGGCATCTTAGAAGATGCCTGGAAATACAGTCATGATAGACGACCAGGAAGACGCAAAAAGCAAACTAAATAAGTCAGAACCCCAAATTAATCGGGGCATTGAGTTATTACTACGCAATAGGAGAAGAAGATCAGAAAAACCAAAAACTTTTCAAGTGAAGTTTGGTAAAATGATCTCTCTCTTCCGCAGGGAGTTTCATCTCTTTATCGATTTTCACTTCGATATTAGAAAAAAATAAACCTCTCTGGAGAAAAAAATGTTAGCAGTAACTCTAACTATAGGAACACTGGTTTCCATTATGTTCTTTTTTGTCGGAGGAGTGGTAGGGTGGTTAGCAAAAGAGCACTTCTATCAAACTCAGCCAGTCTACACTCATCCAGAGATGTTTGATACGAATGGGAATATAATACCAGACGAAATTTTAGCAGTACGATTTGAAAATGACTATGACTACGACGACGAAGAAGACGACGACGAGTAGAAAAAAATCAACCTCTACTCAAGCAGTTAAACTTCCACCAAATCCATTTCTCTTCGAAATTCTTGATCTTGTTAGCAAGCAGAGAAGTAGTGAGAAGAAAGTTGAAATTCTCAGGGAATATGAAACTGATGCGTTGAAAACTATTTTCATCTGGAACTTTGATGAAAGTGTAATCTCAATGCTTCCAGAGGGTGATGTTCCTTATAAAGAGAATGAAGTTCCTGTTGGTACAGATCACACCTCTCTGCGAAGAGAGCACAAAAATCTTTATCACTTTGTAAGAGGTGGTAATGATAGTCTTTCACAAATCCGTAGAGAGACTATGTTTATTCAGATCTTGGAAGGTCTCCATCCAGATGAAGCCAAGATTTTGTGCCTTGTCAAAGATAAGAAACTTTCCAGTCAATACAAAATCACAAAGGAAATTGTCACTCAAGCCTATCCTGATGTTCGCTGGGGTGGTCGTTCATGAGTGCTGTTTTGGACGTTAATGTAGAGGAGAAAAAAATGGGAACTAATTATATTAATCCTAATGATCCTTCTGCATATGGATGTCAAATTCTTTTAGAAAAGACAACAATAGAAGCAGCAAAAGACAAAAGTTTTCCAAATGATGCTAGACTTATTTGGTATGTTGTTGACGGTCAAACTTATGTTGATCTAACTCGTTGTAAAAAGATGGTAGATCTTTTTGATCTATACTATGATAAGTATGGTCCTGGTGCCGTTCAAAAAATTGATTTTGGATACGGAACAGTTAATCCCAAACTGTGGGGATATAAACAACCTGAAAAGAAAAAGAAAAGATGAGCGAAGGATTTGAAGTAGAAGTCGAAATGCCTAGAGGTGACATCGATAGACTTCTAAAAAGATATAAAAAATTAAAGAAGTATCAAAAGTCGTCTTTGTTTGCAGTAAAGACGATGGATGGAACTGAAAATATTATTAGTAAAATGATTCAGGAAGTGGAGGACGATCCTTTGTAAATGGGAAAGCATTATCTTCTTAACTTATATGGATGTTCGTTTGTCCTTCTGGACGACGAGCATTGTCTTATTGACTTGTTGGAAAATGCAGCAGCCGCAAGCGGTGCTACTGTGATTCAAACCATCTCAAAAAAGTTCGAACCACAAGGAGTTACCGTAATCTGCTTGTTATCGGAAAGTCATATTAGTATTCATACTTGGCCTGAGGAAGGTAAGGCTGCAGTAGATGTATACACCTGTGGAGACTGCAACCCAAAGATTGGTTGCGACATTATTATTCAGCAACTCTACGCTCAAGACCATACCTTAAGTTATATTGAGCGTTAACTAAATACACTATATCTGGAGAAGTTTATGCTCTCTACACAGTATCGTCTTCGTCTTGAAGCAATCTGCGAACGAATTGTGAAAGGTGAATCTGTGGAATTAAGCGACATGATCTGGGCAGAGAAGTTAGCAAAGTCTAATCGTTCTGCAGCTACTATTCTTAGACAAGCAAGAAGAAGAGCAGAAAACCCAGACATGCAAGAAGGTGATCTTGATGATTTCATGAATCAATTAGATCTAGGTGGACTTGGTAATGAACGTTTTGGTAAAAGATACTTTGAAAGTGTTGATGATATGGTTGACTGGTGGACTGAGGATAAACCAGAAGACTGGCGACAAAGAGACTAATATGCTTGACAAACAAGCATAGATACCTTACAATACAGTCATATAATATTCATATCATGGACTACAAACCCTACAGTTTGGAATGGAGTCGGAAACGTTATCTGTCCGAAGCAATCCAACAATACTTTGATACTGATGCTTCTACTGAAATTATTGTAGATGACATTATAGATGTACTGGAACAAAGTGCTTCTTCATATCGCAGTAAATCTGACAAGTTTGAAGAAGTATTGAGTAAGTTAAAGTAATATATTTTTGTATCACATTTTACAAAAGAAATTGACTATATAGATCAATAGGTCTATAATGACCTTACGTTCATTCGCTATTCTCAAATAGCGAACGGAAGTAAGCCGACTCGGAACGGATCGTTCATCTATGGAACAACTATTCTTAACCTGCTTACAAGCACAATTGATGATTGGTAGAGTTAACGCTAATCACATAATTGACGATAAGCAAAAGAATGATCTTGTTTATGAAATTAAACAGTTCACTAAGAAAGGTTGTTTTCTAGACGCAAAAGCCGACTGAAGGAACGCTCTTTAACCTAAAAAACTAAGGAGAAAACCTAATGTCTAAAGTCGTTTACAGAGGTGCTGAGTACGATACCCAGAAGCGTCTGGAGTATCAACAGCAAATGATGCAACAACCTCAACAACAAAATGAAGTCTATCGTGGCGTCAAGTTTGTAAAGGAGGGTCACAAGTGATACAGAAACTCAATTTCCTTCAACTCATCAAAGAGAAGAAGCAAAAAGAGAATCGTCGTCATGCAGCATCACTAGCACAATTAGTTGGTGCAGGAAAATGATTCAACTCATCGCAGGTGTATGTGTTGGATCAACTGCATTTATTCTCTTGATTTATGCAGAAGTCCTATTGCTGAATAAGTAATGGAAAACTACACATATCACTACGATGATATGGATAAGGATAGCAGACCACCTGCTTGCTACCAACTAACATATAGGGGGTGTAAGTATTGGTCTTGCTACCAAATACATTTGAGAGAATGGTTTGAAGATATGTTATCGGTAGAACCAATATTTAACAGGAGGGGTTAATCCCCTCTTTTTTTGTGAGTATATTTGCTGATTGACCAAATGATCTGAGTTTACTACAATATCAATATCTTCGGGATTATGCCCATGTAACAAAAACATTCTTTGTTATTAATTACTATTGCCTGGAGGCATTATGCATAACCTTATTTCTTTCAATCAACTTGCAGAATGGAAACATTTTGAAAAGACTTTGGATAAATGTAATGATGAGTTGGACTTGATAAATGATTATTATAATTGTTTGATTGAATGCGATGATGATCAGGTAACATGTAAGAGAATTTGTAGGAGAATATTGCAATAGTCCAATTGGGGGTTGACTACCCCCCTTTTTTTGTCTATAATTAAGTTGTTAGGGTTTATAAAAAAAAAATGGACAGAGAAAAACTCAAACTAATTGTGAGGAATCTTGAGTCTCTGGTAGAATGCCTTAAATCAGAAGTTTATTCTGATGTAGATTCATATAAAACATCTTACGAAGAAGTTGCCCCTTACATTACCGATTACGACGAAGTATTTTATGATGGAGATGATGATGGATACCCCGATTGATTTTGAGTATATGAAACCTGAAGTCAAACTGATTAGTGTTACACCTGATGCAGAAAAGCATATGGCTTACTGTGCTCGTGTGAGTAATCCTGCTAATCAAGAGAATGAAAAATTTTCTGGTCTTCTTAAGTATTGTATTCAGCATCAACACTGGAGCATCTTTGAGCAAGCAATGATGACTGTTGAGATCAATACTACTCGTGGTATTGCAGCACAAATTCTTCGCCATAGGTCCTTTACATATCAAGAATTCTCACAGCGTTATGCTGACAGCACTCTTCTTGGTGATATTATTCCTCTTCCAGAACTGCGTCGTCAGGATGATAAGAACCGTCAGAATAGTATTGATGACATTCCTGCATATCTTAACTTAGTTTTGAGTGAAGACATCCGTGTTCATTTTGAGCACTCTCTACGCATCTACAAGCGTCTCCTAGACGCTGGAGTAGCAAAGGAGTGTGCAAGGTTCGTGCTCCCCTTAGCGACCCCCACAAGACTGTATATGACAGGCTCTGTGCGTTCTTGGATCCACTATATTGATCTCCGTTCAGCACACGGTACGCAGAAAGAACATATGGATATTGCTGAACTGATTCGTTGCATTTTTACTTGTCAGTTCCCTGCAGTATCTGAAGCACTTGGTTGGACTCGTGATGGTTGTTCTGAATGTGTAGATGCTCCATCCATCACTATTGAATAAATATTCTTACAGTTTATTGAGATCTATGGCAGTATACCCCGTTATTAATAAAGAAACTGGTGAACAAAAAGAAGTTAAGATGAGTGTTCACGACTGGGATCAGTGGAAAGTAGACAATCCAGGTTGGGAAAGAGATTACTCTGACCCATCTACCTTTCCAAATTTTGGTGAAGTTGGAGAAGTTTATGACAAGCTCAGGGTTAAACATCCTGGATGGAATGAAGTTCTCCGTAAAGCATCAAAAGCCCCTGGTTCCAACGTAAGACCTGTTTAAAATGCCAGCAAGAAAAAACACTCCCAAGTCTCCTGTCCCATTCGGAATGAGCAACAAACAAATGAAAAGAAAGAAACCAATCAATTCCGACTTAATGCGGACTATTGAACCTCTGACAGACAACCAAGAGGAACTTTTCCGTTGCTACAAGAATGACCAGAACCTAGTTGCATATGGTTGTGCTGGTACTGGTAAAACATTTATTACTCTCTATAATGCACTCAGAGATGTCTTAAATGAAAAGACTCCTTACGAAAAAATTTATATCGTTAGGTCTCTTGTTGCTACTCGTGAAATTGGTTTCCTTCCTGGTGATCATGAAGACAAGTCCTCACTTTATCAGATTCCTTATAAGAATATGGTAAAGTATATGTTTGAATTACCAACAGAAGCAGACTTTGAAATGCTCTATGGTAATCTTAAAACTCAAGGAACGATCAGTTTTTGGAGCACATCTTTTATTCGGGGAACAACTTTAGACAACGCTATTATTATTGTGGACGAATTTCAAAACTTGAATTTCCATGAACTTGATAGTATAATTACCCGTGTAGGTGAAAACAGTAAGATCATGTTCTGTGGTGATGCTACTCAATCTGATCTTCAAAAGTCTAATGAGAAGAATGGGATTGTTGATTTCATGAAAGTTCTTCGTGTTATGCCTTCAATTGATATTATTGAATTTGGAGTAGAAGATATTGTTCGCTCTGGATTTGTGAAAGAATACATTCTTGCAAAAATGGAAATCGGTGTATGAGTTTTATTCATCATAATTACTTAGGTGATCTTGAATTAGAAAAGAAAGAAACGAATGGCATCCGTCTCTACAATCTTCCAAGTGGAGCATGGGTGCCATCTATTACTTCTGTAACTTCTTTTTATAACCGACAAATTTTTGTTGATTGGAGAAAGCGAGTTGGTCTTGAAGAAGCAAATCGCATTACAAGACAAGCAACAGCAAGAGGAACTGATTTCCACGAAGTGTGCCAAGACTATCTGGAAAACAAAGAATTAAACTGGGATAATTATCAACCCCTGACAAAGTTTATGTTTTATCATCTTAAAAATGAACTTGATAAGATAAATAACATACACGCTATTGAACGTACACTCTACTCAGAGTATCTTGGTTTGGCTGGTAGAGTTGATTGTATTGCTGAATATGAAGGCGAACTTGCCGTCATAGACTTTAAAACATCCACAAAGATTAAACCCGAAAAGTGGATTGAAAATTACTTTGTCCAGGAAATGTTTTATGCTGCTGCGTATTATGAATTGACTGGAATCCCCATCAAAAAACTCATCACACTTATGGTTACTCCTGGTGGTGAAGTAAAAGTATTTGACAAAAGAAACAAAGGGGATTATATTAAACTATTAGTACGTTACATTAAAGAATTTGTACATCACAATACTGGGTCAGATGGAGAATGAATTAGAGAAAGCACTAGAAAGCAAATTCTTCTGCCCATCAAGATTTGCACAAGAAATTGAATCTTTGGTTCATGTAAACGATGACATGAACTATATTGATGCAATCATTTTCTTTTGTGAAAAGAATAATATTGATGTTGAATCAGTTCCTAAGTTAATTTCAAAACCACTTAAGGAAAAGATCAAATATGAAGCGATGGAACTAAACTTTCTGAAGAGGAGCTCCAGAGCGAAACTACCACTTTGATATGAACTCATTTAAGTTTCAATACACAACATTCAGTTTAGATAGTTCTTCTATTGAATTGATTGAAAAGATTTTGTCGGAAAATAATGAATCATATGATCAAGGTACAACTGGATTTTTAAATCAAGAGAGTGATATTCGTCAATCAAAAATAAGATTCATTAAGCATTCAGAACTCTTTCAACTTGTTGGAAACTATATTCAGTTTGCTAACTCGGATTGTTACTGGAATTTAGATGTTGATTTTATTGAACCACTTCAAGATACTTTATATGAAGTTGGTGATTTTTATGATTGGCATATTGACGAATCTGATTGGGTTCCAAACAAAAGACCTGGTAATAGAATAAGAAAAATTAGTTTTATCATTCTCCTAAATGATGACTTTGAAGGTGGTGAACTTGAATTTCAGTTTGATGAAAAACGCTTGATTGATTTCAAAAAGGGAGATATAATAGTATTTCAATCAGACATTCCCCACCGAGTAAGACCAGTTACATCTGGTAAGAGAAGATCTTTAGTTGGGTGGGTTCAAGGTCCTGCGTACAAATGATTTTTATTAATGATGCCATTTGATGCCTACAAATGTTATCTGTCTTTGAAGAATCACTTCACCAAAGACAGTTATGATTATCACAAGTATTGTGGTAAAAGTCGTGCTACTGTTCAATCTTTTTACAAACGCAAAGATCGGTTCTGGTTTGAAAAAGTTGCACGAAACAAAAGCGATAAAGAAGTTGTTGATTTCTTTGTATCTAACTTCATCACCTGTACTGATCCAAGTAAACTTTGGATAGGAGAGATGATACGTGAAGGTGAAAGTAGATACTCTGAATGGAAGAAAAGAAATCAATCCCTATCTTATATCTTTAAAGAAGAAACTCAAAGTTTGTTTGAGAATAAAAAAGTAGATGATATTTTTGATTGCTCTAAGGGTCATCCACCTGTTCTAAAAAATTTCCTGAACGGGAATATTAGTATAGAAACACTAGTAATATATGATAAAATTTTCCTGTTCGGGAACAATTTTGATAAGCAATTAAAAGACCCTGTGTGGGAAACCGTCAGTATGAGAATGAAAAAATATTCTTCGTTTCTAAATATTGATGTACCACGTTATAAAACCATTTTGAAAGAAGTTGTATTGGGAGAAAAATGAGTTTCTTTAAATCTGAAGTTGTCCGTGCTGAGATGGCTGAAATTAGTGAGATGCAAGAAGAAGTTTATTCAAACGTCTTCAAGTTTCCCACGATGACAAAAGAGGATAAACTGAAACATGTTAAACTCCTAGAAAAACTTCTTGAGAAACAAAAAGTTCTTTATACTCGCTTGAGTTTATCAGATGATCCTGAAGCGATTGAAATGAAGGAAAGAGTCACACAATCTGCGTCTATGATGGGTCTCCCACCTAACGTTGATATGAATATTATTTTAAACAACATGTCCAAAATGCTTGAGGTGATGAAGGAACAGATTGACAAGACTGGTTCCGACCTGTAGAATAACAAGGTACACACAAGCCAAATCCAAACAATCCGAGGTAATCCTAATGTCTTTTGCTGACCTTAAAAAACAATCTTCTCTTGGTTCGCTGACTTCCAAACTGGTAAAGGAAGTAGAGAAGATGAGCACAACTTCTAGTGGCGCTGATGAGCGTCTCTGGAAACCCGAAATGGATAAAACTGGAAACGGTTTTGCAGTTATCCGTTTCCTCCCTGCGCCTGAAGGTGAAGAACTCCCCTGGGCAAAGATGTATACCCATGCTTTCCAAAGTAATGGTGGTTGGTATATTGAAAACTCTCTGACTACTCTTGGTCAGAAAGATCCCGTCTCTGAATACAACCGCGAACTGTGGAACAGCGGTGTTGATGCTGATAAAGAAACTGTTCGTAAGCAGAAGCGTAAACTGTCTTACTACAGCAACATCTATGTGGTGAAAGATCCTACCAATCCTCATAACGAAGGTAAAGTCTTCCTGTTCAAGTATGGTAAGAAGATCTTTGACAAGATCATGGAAGCGATGCAACCTGAGTTTGAAGATGAAACCCCCATCAATCCTTTTGATTTCTGGCAGGGTGCTAACTTCAAACTGAAGATCGTCAAGAAAGACGGTTATTGGAACTATGATAAGTCAGAGTTTGATCGTGTTGCTCCTCTTCTGGACGACGATGATGCTCTGGAAGCAGTTTGGAAAAAGCAGTATTCTCTTGCTGCTGTAACTGCTCCTGACCAGTTCAAGACTTATGAGCAACTGGAAGCACGTCTGAAGATGGTTCTTGGACAGAAAACTTCCCGTCCTCGTCTGGATGAAGAAGTTGAAGATGAAGATAATGATCGTGGTTCTTATACTCCCGACTTTACTTCACGTCGTTCTGAACCCGAACTTCCTGCAGTAAGTTCCTCCTCTTCTAATGATGAAGATGAAGACGATGCTCTGTCCTACTTCCAGCGTCTTGCTGAGGAATGAAGTATAACCAAATCTGCTTGACTCTTTTGGTCATAGCAGCATATGTAAATTTACTACTGAAATAGTCTAATATTTTCAGCAGTCTTCAAGGTTCCGCTCACATACTGAGTGGAACCTTCTCTATATGTCATCATATCTTCCATATCATCAAGAACTACATTTAGATATCTTGGTTTAAGGGTAAAGATATTTCTCTTCTCATTTTCTAGTTTTTCTTCATATTCATAGTTTGTGACAGTAATCGTTGGATTTCTTGTTACCAGAGTGTCGGTTAAGTAATCAAAATAAGTTATTGAATAATCTGATTCAACTTGAAGACCTGCTGGAACGATCACAACGTTTTCACTATTTTTTACTTCTTCAGTCTCATAATGATGAACACCATTATAGAGAGTATCATAATTACCATACTTTTCTAAGAGAAAAGCATCAAAGTCTGATTGGGACATTGGCCATTCAGACTGAACATTGATAATGTTGTTTGTGATCAGAATTACCCAGTCTAAGGTTGAATCACCATAAACTTCAAATGCAACGTTATCTGGTCTATCATTACCTTTGATTTCATACTTGGTAAAGAATGATAAGTTTTGGAAGATGTCTTCTCTTAAGACACCTCTCTTGAATAAATTCTTGACCTTAACATAATCAGATATTTTAGCATTTGGAAGTCTGCTAACGTATTCAAAATCTGGAAGTCTTTGAAAGTAGTTTGACATTTTTAGTAACCTATTCCTTCTAAACCTTCATAATCACTATTGAATACAGGTTCCAGTTCTTGGAATTGCATTTGAATCTCGTAAGAAACTAATACACCGTCATGGAATGTTGCATACTGACCTTCTGGTGTGTAGTTTACTGCAACACTTTGCAAAGCACATTCTTTGATCCTACCTATGTAGGGGTGATCATAGTTTTCACCTTTTGGTCTATGTATATATTGAATTCTAAAAGTATTTGGTGTTTTTAAAAATAAGTTTGACTCTGATTTAATCGGAGACATTCCTCTTTTAAAGAAATTTAAAATTCCGATAATTTGTTTTGCTTCAGTTGAACTTCTCGCAGACATTTTAAAAGAAAAAGTAAATGGTCTGAGAGATGGACCATTAAACAATAACTCCATATTTGGGTTAATTACAATACCTTCAGCTCTTGCTAATATTTTTGCACCCTCTCCACCCATCGCAGCTCCAGCAAACATTCCCCCAACTGCTTTTTTAGTGTCTCCTTCCGAAACGAATGCTGAAAGCGATTTTCCGAAATTTTCTGCTCCTGCACCAAGACCCTCTGTAATTGCAGTATATGCGCCAGCTGCCGCAGCTGCATCAAGAGCATTCATACTATTTTCTCCCCAAGATGCAGCATTTGTATCTGAGATGCCTGATGGAATTGGTAGAACAACACTACCAAGAATTTTTCTATCTTTGAAATCTGTGGAACTTCTTGAACTTCCTGCTCCTGCTGGAAGAAGTGCTCCAACTCCAGATGGTTTATATTCTAACATAGTAAATTTCACTACATCTTGTTTTGTTGAACCCAAATCCTCAGGATACGTGAAGTTACCAAAAGTTCTTGCTCTACCCTGTGCATCAACGGCTCCTCCTCCAATTGATCCCTGTAAAGCCGTTGATGCTCCTGTTCCTTCAGAAGCATTTCCTTTTGAAGAGTCAACCAACTTTGCTTTGTCCGCTGGTTTTGTTATTCCTGCCTTATCTAATGCTCTGGAAGCTTGAGCATCTGTGTTTTTATGAATTGCTCCGTTAGGATCTTGTAGTTCCTTTTGTAATCCAGCACCAGCAACTCCAGCCATGGTTGGATATTTTGGATCAGAAAAACTGTATGTTTTTCCACCATCTTTTGAAATTGCTGCTGGTTGCCAACTACCGTTTTTTTCAATATAAACTACAGTTTCTCCACCACTAATATTTCCTGCACCATCTTGCTTCACTGTTGTAACAGTTCTATGATATATTGGAGTTCCTCCAGTAGTTTCTGTTACTGGTTTAGTAGAACCTTGAGTTCCTGGAACAACCTTATCAACAGTTCTAGTAGTTCCACCGACTGGTGTTCTTGCCTGATCGCTACAAATTGCTCCTGCAGGACAAGTAAATGAAGCCATCTGATATACTACTAAACAAAATCCTTTATTTATTTAGACGGAACTTCCCATACTGTAAAGAAAGTAATTCGTCAAGTTCATTATATTTTACGACATGAAGTTTTCCTGCAACTTCTTCCCAAGTATATTGTCTTCCCTGTCTCCAATGGAAATTAATTGCTTTGAATCCCCATCGTTCTAATGAAGTGCAAGCAATCAAAGGATGTTGATCGTATTCAATATTAGGTGTTTTTGGATTGTATATAAAGGTATAAAACTTTCCTGGTTCTGGATATAAAACTTCTTCTGTAAATATGTCCATAATCAGCATCATAATTTCTTCTGGATCTTTGGTTCCAGATTCTTCAACCCTTCTAAGAAGTTCCTTCGTTCTTGCAGTTCCTGTTCCTACGTATTGTCCGAAACCTTCTGCCATTACTTGATACCCAGTTCTTCTTCGGTGATGATTTTAAACTCTATCAATCTATCATCGCAAAATTCTTTTGCTGCTCTCCACTTTGCTTTATTAACTTCATATGTGACACACTCATGAATATATGATTTTGTCACTCTTGATTTTTTCACAGGTGGTTTAGTTTGCTTCTTTGGCTTAACTTCAACAATATATGTTTTAACTTGTCCTGTGCTTTCCTTCACTTTGATAATAAAGTCTGGAAAATATCTATGAACACGATTGTCAACTGGTGAGATATATGGAATGGAAAACTCTTCACTTCCCCACTCAAGAATACTTTCATTCAGATCACACCAACGACAAAATTTTCTTTCCCAACTACTGCGACAAATGATATTATTTGGATTACCTTTATACTTTTTGGGAAAGGATGGGTAGTATTTGCTTTTAATACTTTCTGCCATACATAATATATAAGGTCAAAAAGTATTTATAAATGCCTTCTACAAAGAGCATAGCGCAAATTAAATCAGCTCTCTTACATCCAGCAACTACTTCTCATTTTGAAGTTACTATAGGTCTTCCTGGAAAATTGACCTCTGGTGGATATTTAAATGATAATGGTATAAACCTTGGGACTAATAATTTAGATAAATTAAATTTGCTGTGTTGTGAAGCAACGTTACCTGGATCTAATCTTGCTACTTTAGAACTTACAAACGATCATACTGGTGTTACTGAAAGACATGCGTATCGTAGAGTTTATGATGATAGAATTGATTTAACTTTTTACGTTGATGCTGAAAATTATTTGCCTATCAGAGTATTTGAAACATGGATGAAATTTATTGCACAAGAAGCAAGTGATACTGCACAAGCAGATAGGGGAAATATTACCTCAAGAGATGAGCAATATTTTTATAGATTTCAATATGTTGATGAGTATAAAGCAAATGGGTTATCCGTTATAAAATTTGAAAAAAGTAGTTATGGTGGTGCAAAGGGAAAACCTGGTGGAATATTAAAGTATGATTTTATAAAGTCATATCCAATTAGTATTTCATCTATGCCAGTTGCTTATGATTCTTCTTCATTACTTAAGTGTACTGTTTCTATGACTTACGTTAGATATCTTTTGAATAGAACTAATGATCCCCCAGCACCAGCTCAAAATCAATCAACTCTATCTACTCCACTAGAACAAGCAGCTTGGAACAATCCACCAAGTTACTTCTTGAATCCTCAGTTTGGAGTTGAGGGTCCTCAGGGAACCCCTCCAGTAGGAGTCGCTAATGACTTTTTGAATATTGGAAATTCCTCATTAGATCAATTTGGAGTTAGGGATCAATTGGGTAGAGGTGCTGAAGGAACTTTTGGAGCAAATATTTTGGCATAAAAAAAGAGGGTCCGAAGACCCTCAGTTTGGTGTAGGAAGTTCTACATTTGAATTTTGTAATACTGCAAAGAATATAATACTTGCAACATTAGCACCAATTATCAAAGATGGGATTAAGATGAGAGTGACTAAGAACGGTTTCACTTGTCTTTCTTGATTCCTTGTGACAAACCAATTGCACTTACAACACCAGTAAGACCATAGATTCCTCCCCACAGACCCAACCACAGGGAATTGTTACGATGGATCTGAGAAACTTCTGGAGCAACTTTGTGGTATTTGTATGCTGCATCATACTCTTGAACATACCAGACAAAGCAAGCACCAGTCGCTACCGTTGTTACTGACAGAGCGGAAGCAAGGTAGAAATTGAGAATTCCTTTCATGGGTTTGTTTGTTTACCTTCATATTATACAACGGATTATGGTCTGATGGATAGGTGGGTGGACACTTTGGATTCTGTCCATCCCCTATAAATAATCCTACTGAAACATTCTATAGGACATTATGCCTTTACCTAAGATTGCTACACCAACTTATGAACTTGAATTGCCATCAACAGGAGAGACAATTCAATATAGACCATTCCTGGTTAAGGAAGAAAAACTGCTTGTAATTGCTTTAGAGAGTGAAGACAATAAGCAAATTACAACCGCAATCAAAACTGTAATTAAGAATTGTATTCTTACAAAGAACATTAAAGTAGAATTACTTCCTACTTTTGATATTGAATTTTTGTTTCTCAACATTCGTGGTAAGTCTGTTGGAGAAGAATTAGATATTAATATCATTTGTCCTGATGATGGTGAAACAGAAGTTCCTGTGAAGATTAATCTTGATGATATCCAAGTTCAAAAGAGTGAAGAGCATTCAAATAGAATCAAAATTGATGACAAAATTATGATGGAAATGAAGTATCCATCGCTGGATCAATTTATTAAGAACAATTTTGACTTTGATAATAAGAATGCGATGGATCAATCGTTTGATTTGATTGGTTCTTGTATTGATAAGATCTATACAGAAGATGAAGTCTGGGCAACAGCAGATGTTTCTAAGAAAGAATTAAATGAATTCTTGGAGTCTATGAATTCTTCTCAGTTTAAAGATATTGAAAAATTCTTTGAAACGATGCCTAAACTTTCTCATACTATTAAGGTTACCAACCCAAACACACAAGTTGAAAGTGAAGTTGTTCTTGAGGGCTTAGCATCTTTTTTCGCGTAGCGATGGTCCATATGGACCTTGAGAATTATTTCCGTCTCAATTTTTCCTTGATGCAGTACCATAAATATTCTTTATGGGAGATTGAAAACTTGATACCGTGGGAAAGAGATATCTATGTTGCATTATTACAACAGCATCTTGAAGAAGAACAGTTAAAACAACAGCAGCAGATGAGTAATGCCCACTTCTAAGGAACTAAAAGATTTAGATTCACAACTTAAGAAGACAGTCATCTCTGCTGAAAGTTTTAAGAGAGGGAGTTCTTTTGATCTGTCAAAAAATTTCTCAAGTATTCATAAAAATATAGGAAGTCTTGCTGGACATACAAGGAAACTTGTTATTCGTGTTGGTGAAATAGAAAAAAAAGTTGATAATAATTCAAGAAAGATTACGAGTCTTAAAAATATATCAAAGACTCAAAGCGGAAGAATAAGTGGTACAAATATTGGTGCAAAGTTACCTGGCGGTACTACTTCTAATGTAGAAGAAAATATTGCTGCAATTGCAAAGTCAGTAAATTCTATTGCAGAAATATTTGCTGGAAGAAAAAAACTTGCTGATGATACTGCTGCTTATGAAAAAAGAAAAGCAGAGCAAGAGAAAAGGGGACTTGCTGAAAGTAAGTTAGAAAAAGTATTTAAAGGTATTGCTAAGACTGCAGAAAAAGTCATAGCACCTGTAAAAAGTCTTCTTGATAGAATACTGGATTTTATTGGAACTGTCATTCTTGGAAGGATAGTATATAAAATTATTGAATGGATGGGTGATCCTAAAAATCAGAGTAAAGTAAAATCAATAATACGTTTCTTTAGTGATTGGGGACCAACTCTATTATCACTTTATATTGTATTCGGAACTTCATTTGGTAAGTTTGCCAGGGGATTAATATCTCTCGTTATAAAAAGTACTGTTAGACTTGGCGCAGCAGTTGCTGGACTTGCGGTAAAGGCTGGTATTGGGAAAGCGGGTGGTAAGTTATCTAAGGTTGCTGGTTTTCTTGGTGGTAGAAAAGGAAAACTTCTTGCTGCTGGATTAGAGACTGCTATTACTGTTGGTGGCACGATGGCTTTAAGCAATACGCTTAAAGGTGATGGTGGAAGTCAACAAAAAGCACAAGGTCTTTCTGGTGGTGGATATGTAAGACCAAGATTCCGTGCGTTTAGTGGTGGTGGATTTAACTTCAAAGGTATGATGGGTGGCGCTGGAATGGGCGCTATGTTTGGACCACTTGGTATGCTTCTTGGTGGAGCTATGGGTGGTTCAAGTGGATTTGTAAGTGGTCCAGGTGGACCAAAAGATGATAAAATTCCCGCTATGCTTTCTGATGGTGAATTTGTCATGTCTGCTGGTGCTGTTCAAAAGTATGGTGTTGATACTTTTGAGCAGATGAATGCTGCTGGAGGTGGAACAAACCAACCAAAGATTGTTTCTGGAATTCCCCACGCTTATGGTGGTGGTTTATTTGGAAAAGATCCTGGTGAAGGTGGAGTTACAACTAATACACCATTTGTAAAGGATCCATTTGGTGCAATTAGTCGTTTTATAAAATTTAAATTTGGTGCTGATGTAGGTAAACAATCAACCTGGGGTGTACCTACTATTCCACAAAGAGGGCCTCAACCAAAGGTTTCAAGTGGATCTTTGATCACAGATCCTGTTGGTGCTGTTGCAAGAATTGCAAACAATATGGGAATAAGAACTCCTGATGTCCCTACATCTACCTCATCAAAACAACCATCATCGGGGTCTGGTAGTAATGTCTTTACCAGAGTTATGGATGCAGTTCGTAGTAAAACATCTGGTTCTGGAAAACCTGAAGCTAAGACTGGTGAAAAAGGATTCTTCCAAGAACTTCAAGAGAAACTTACTGGATCTGGCGCAGCAACTTATAGAGATGCTGGATCAATCTATGCAAAGCAAATGCTTGGTGGATTTGGTGGTCCTGTAAGTGAAAGAGATCTATCAAAAGAATCTCAAGCAGAACTTCAAAAAGCAATACAAAGAGCAAAGAAAAGAACTGGTTCTGAAATTTCAAAAGCAGAAGCAAAGATTAAAGAACTTCGCGCTCAAGGAGCAAAGGATGGAAATCCAGCACTTGAGACTCAGAAGAGTTTCTTAAAGAAATTAAAAGCAGGTGGCATCAGAGTTCAGTATGCTGATTATGCTGACGAAAAGGGTCAGATGAGCGAGTCTGCAAAGAACGCAAAAAATATTCTTGGTCAGTTTTGGGCTAACCAAAGAAGCAAAGAAGAAGGTGGTGGATATCGTATTGAAGATAAGTATGACTTTGATATGTTTAAGAAGAAGGATGAGAAGAGTGGTAAGATGCGTGATATGAATATGGGTGAACTACTTAAAGAAGGTGTTTTTGGAAAAGGAAAAACAGTTCAGCAAAGACTTCAAGCAGCATATTTGTTAAATCCTTTTAGAGGAAAAGGTGATGTTGATATGGTTCTTGGTGGTAAGAGAACTGCGTCAGAGTCTTTAGGTTTGTCTGCGAGTAAAACTTTATTGGGTGGAATGCTTGGGATATCTGGTAATCCCCAAGCAAAACAAGCTCAATTAGCAAAAAGACAACCAAGTAGAGGAAGAGGTGCAAGACCAGTTAAACCTCCAGCAAAACCAGCAGCAAAAGTTGTTTATGGTCCTCCAGTTCCAAAACCAAAAAATAAAAGAGGTGGTGGCACAACCAAAACAAAAACACCGAACTTTGGTGCAACTTGTCCTAAGAATGGCAACCAAAAGAAAAAAGTTCTTGGTATATTCTAGGAGATAAAGTAAATGGCAATTACTTCAGATAAACTTCTAAACAGAACAACAAAAAATATTGACCAGAAAATAATATCTTCTGGTGGTTCTTCTAATGTAGTTCTCACAAAGAAGTCTGTTAAGGATATTGCTTCTATTAAAGTAAATGTAATCAAGATTGAAAGTATCTTAAAAGGAACTCTTGCTGCAGAAAAGAAATCTCTTGATACAAAGAAAAGACAAGAGAGTGGAAAGAGAAGAGAAAAACAAGAAGAAAAGTTAGAGACAAAACCACAGGCAGAAAAAGGACCAATCAAGATGCCAAAAGTCCCACGAATGGGATTTCTTGATTGGATTAAAAACTTTATTGGTAATGTAATTCTTGGATATTTTGCTGTGAGACTGGTAGATTTTTTACCAAAGATAAAACCAATATTAAAGTTTCTTGGGTCTGCTGCGGACTTCGTTATTGATGTTGGCGGTAAACTTTTAGATGGTCTTGTAACCTTTATTGACTGGGGATACAAAGCGATTGACTTCACCCGTGGTATGATGAAGACTATTGGTGGTGAAAACTTCGCCAAAGTCTTTGATGGGTTTACTGGTGCTGTTGGAACACTTGTAGAGACTGCCATTATTGCTGCTACGGTTCTTGCAACTCAAGGTGATGATGGTGTTCTTGATATTGGTATGGATATGCTGAAGGACCGATTGCTTGGTCAAGGTGTGAAACAGGCAGGTAAGCAAGTTGCCACTCAAGCAGCAGGACAAGTTGGAAGAACTGCTGGACTGGGTGTTGGCACAGCAGCCGCTATTATTTCTGGTGCTGGATTACTGGCATCCGCTTTGGGTGAGGGTGCTTTCCAACTCCGTGGTGTTATAGAGAAACCTATTAAAGGAACTCAAAAGGAGTTTGAAAAGTATAGTTGGTTAGATCCTAGAAAGTACTTGGCAGGTGCTGCTAACTTGGGATTTAGGTTGTTGCTGGAACCGTTCATGGCTTTGGGCACTATGCTTGACATTCTTGGAGCTCCGTTTAGATATGCAATAGAACTTATCCGTTATCCTTTCCTAAGTGAAGAGGATAAGATAAAGCAAGCAAAAAATCTTGCTAAATTTGATGCAAGAATCCGTGAAGATTTTAGGAAAGGATTAAATAGACTCACCTTAGGTTTTGCATTCAAAGAAAAGGGATCTTTCGGAAACATTTATGGAAACAAAGGTGCTCAAAAAGAAATGATGGGCAAGATGGCTGGTGGCGGAATAACAAGAGGTGGAAAGAGAGTAACTGGAGCAAGGAGAACTGTAAGTAAAGGTTCAAAAGGAAAGTATAAGAGAGTAGTTTCTAGAAAACCTGGAGAGGTTGAAATCAAACCAGGTGCTGATGTTGGTGGAGAGGAAAAATTATTTGGATTATTTCCTAAACCAAAACTACCAGACTTCTTAAACCCATTTAAAACTATTGAAAATACTGGTAAAGAACTTGGTAAGAGTGATTATTTTGGACCTATTCTTGCAATTACCTCTAAGATATTATTAGGACAAAAACCAAACCAAAAAGATTATGAAAATGTTGGTCTTGGTATAAACCTTTTGGTTTCTAAAGGTATACAAGATGGTCAATTGAAAGGTGGTGTCGCTGCAGCATTCGCTGAGGGTGGTTTCGTTGATCCGGAAACATTAAATGCTGTCAATAGTGGTGGTGATATTAGTGACTGGGTTGCAACATCATTTAAAGATGCTACTGAATCTAATGCACAAAAAACTCTTAGGCAAATACAGGAAAATTTGAGATTGAAAAAAGAAGGTGATGGTGAAACTGGAAAATCTACAACTGATGAAAGTATGCCAGAGGGAACTGGAGCACTTGTAGGTAATACAAATGCTGAAAAAGTTTTTAACTTCTTAAAGGGTGCTGGTTTTACTGAGCAAGCAGCTGCTGGTGTTATTGGTAATTTGATGCAGGAGTCTGGAGTAAATCCAAAATCAAAACAACTTGGTGGTGGTCCTGGTAGAGGTATTATGCAATGGGGAACTGGACCAGGAAGTGGTGGTAGATGGGATGCATTAGTTGCTTGGGCATCTTCTTCTGGAAAAGATCCTTGGTCTCTTGATACTCAAGTTGAATGGATGATGAAAGAGATGAGATCTTATGGAACTTATAATAGATTGAAAGGAGTTACTGATGTAAAGAAAGCTGTTGTGATCTTTGAAAGTGAAATGGAAAAGGCTGGAGTTCCAAATTATCCAAGAAGATATCAGTATGCTGCAGATGCTTTAGCAAGTTTTGGTGGCGGTAAAGCTGGTGGTATGAAGGATGCTGGTGAAGGTGGTGTAGTTGGTGGAGGAGGAAACTTTGTTCAAGGTAACTCTGGATCTTCATATGGTGTACACTTCCATATAGGACCAGGTAATCAAACAAAAGGAAATATATTACAACCACAATATAATGCTGATGCAAGAGCAAGTGCTTTGAAAGCATTTATGCAATTTGTTGGACAAAGAAGTATCTACCTTGGTAGAAGTGGTGTTTCAGTTCCTAAAGGTAAAAAAATAAGTTCAGCAGAAGCATCAAAACTTATTGCTGCTGAACAAAGAGCGCACTCTGCATCTGGTTCTCAAGGTGGAATTGATATGCAGGTTGATTTTGAATCAAAGGTTGGTTTTCCCTTAAAGACATTTGGATTAAAATATAGACCAAATGGATTTGGTGTAAGTGCAGATATTTCTGGATCAAATTCGTTTGTTGCTCATGGTAGATATGATGAGAAAGGAAAAGTTGCTCCTCAAGAAGGATTGAGAATTTATGGTGATGGTGGTATTACTCCAAATTATCCTCACTTAGCGATACTTGGTGATAAAAATCAAAGTGAAATTGTTATTGACGGTGATAGTGCAGGCCCTGCAAAGAACATGCTTCTTGCTATTAATCAAGCAAAGGGATATAAAGGAGTGATGCAAGCAATTCAACAGTATGCTCCATATGATGCATTAGCACCTCAGACAATTGTTATGGAATCTCCAGATACTTCCATGGATGATGATTATGAAGATTCTGGATCTTCTGGACTTTCTATGGCATTTGCTGGTGGTGGAAATGATGATCCGTTTGATACCTTGTATCAAGGTGGGTAAATAGAAATACGAGGTAATATCAAATGTCAAATCCAATCATATCCAAATCTGCTGAAGCTTCTAATATTAAGCAACTTGATATTATATCAAATAAAGATGGTAAGAAAGTAAGCGTTGTTAATGGTACAGTAGGTCTTTTGTATTATGAAAGTATTTTACAGGATTCTGTAAGAGCAACTCTTACTTTTGCAGACGCTGGAAATGCAATTAATAATAAAACTGCTTTGGATGGTCTTCCTATCGTTGGTCAAGAAAAAGTAGAGGTTAAATTTACAGATAATAATGATGTTGAAATAAAGATACCTTTGTATGTGAATAAAGTTACACCGATGACTGACGACACTACAAAGTCTATCGTTCAACTTGATCTAACTTCTAAAGAGTTTATAATGAATGAAAAGGTAAGATTGAATAAAAGATTTGATGGAAAGATATCTGATCACATACAAAAAATATTGACAGATCCAAATTATCTTGGAACAAAAAAGAAAGTGGACGTTGAAGAGACATCAAACAACTATAATTTTATTGGTAACAATCGCAAACCATATTATGCGATGAATTGGTTATCCAAGAAAGCAGTATCAGCAAAGAATCAAAAGCAAGGTGATAGTGCTGGATACTTTTTTTATGAAACATCAGAAGGATTTTTCTTCAAGTCTATTGATGGATTACTCGCGCAAGAGAAAAAGAAATCTATCATTTACAACCAATCACCAGACTCAAGAGGAGAAAGCCTTCCATCTGGTTATGATGTAAAAGCACTTGATTATGTAAAGGATAATGCTGTAGACGTTCAAGATAAACTTCAGATGGGAGCATTCTCTACTAGAACAGTTCTCTTTGATCCATTTAACTGTTACTATGAAGTCATTACTCCAAATGCAAAGGAGAAAGAAAAGTCATTAAAACTTGGTGGAAAAGAATTACCCGTTTTGAACAAAGAGTTCAATCGTGAAGGAAATAACAAAGAGTTTTCTAGAACACAATACATGCTTCTTGATAAAGGAACTCTACCTACTGGTGGAGGAACTGGTAAGGGTCAGGAGCAAATTACCAAATCAAAGGATGAAAACTTTCTTCCTAAAGATATTTTGAATCAAGCAATTATGAGATATGGTCAGTTGTTTTCTCAGAAATCAACGATTACAATTGCTGGAGACTTTTCATTACATGCGGGTGATGTTATATTCTTAGACGCACCTGAATTGAAAACCGAAACTAAAAATGATGAAGTAAACAAGGAAAGTGGAGGTCTATATATTATAGCAGATTTATGTCACTACATTTCTCCTAAAGAAACATATACAAAGTTGAATCTTGTAAGAGATTCTTTTGGAAGAAAAGGAAATCACACATCAGGTAGTATTCCATTATGAAAGACAGAAGCATACAACAACACATTAACGACGACAAAGATCTTCTGGACAACTCAACACTTTCTCCGCAGATGAGAAGACATGTTGAAGACGAACTAGATCATCTTGAGAAGTATCAAGCAAATCACCCTGACGAAGAGCATGATCCAACTGCATTTGAAATGTATTGTGATGAACATCCTGACGCATCAGAATGCAAAATTTATGAAGATTGATAACTGATGGAAGGAGGATCTTTATTTAATCCAGGTTTCTTAGGTGGTAGTTTTCTCTGGTGGATTGGTCAGATTGCTGATGATTCCACCTGGAGAGATAACATTCTGCCTGGAAAATTTGAAAGTAAAGATTCTATTCCTGGTTGGGGTAGAAGATATAAGGTAAGAATTATTGGTCTCCATGATAAAGAAGAGGAGACTATTTCATCAGATCAACTTCCATGGGCTCAGGTAATGTATCCTGTGACTGGTGGTGGAGGTCAAACAAATGCAGGAGCAACACCAAATCTAAGACAAGGTAATTTTGTTTTTGGATTCTTCCTTGATGGTCAGGATCAACAAGTTCCTGTTATCATGGGAGTGCTTGGTAATAATGCACAAACAGCACTCAAGACAAAGATTGGAGTTAATGATTCCAATTTTGCTGCGACAAGTGGATATGCTCAAGGTAAGGAATCAAAAGGAAGTGCTCAAGAAAAGGTTCCTGATGAGGGTCTTGTAACCACCAAACCAAAAGGTCAGCAAGCATCTCAACAAACTGCTACTCCTCCTCCGGGAGTTAAACTAAATCAGTTTGGACTGAGACCTGATATTCCTCTTACTAAAGAGCAGTTAACAGTTGCACAGCAAGCAAGACAGACTGCAAGAGATAAAGGTTTACCTCCAGAACAGGTTGAAGCAGCAGCACAGCAAGCAGTTGCAGATCTGATTAAGAGTGATAAGCAGCAGTCAAACTCTAAAGATGCTCCAGCTAAACCAGGAGCAACGAAAGAAAACGTTGATGCTGTTCATGAGCAGAGTATAAGTGATGTAAAACGTGAAGATAAAATGCAAGAGAAAATCTCTATGCTTAAACCATGTGATATTGTTGAATCTGCCATGAAAGGGATTCAAACCGAGATTGAGAATGTGACAAGAAAAATTGAAAAGTATATAAAAGCAATCAATAGTTATATTGATGCAGCATCAAACACTATCTCTAGTTTGCAAAAAGTTATTGCTGATGCTGCATGTATAATTGCAAAATATATGAAAATACTTTTTGATAAGATTATGGAATATGTTTTGAAATTATTAAACAAACAACTTACCAAAATTGTATCTGCGATGCCATCAAGCATGAGACAAATGTTTGCTGATATCAAAGAGATTTTAATGGAATTAATCTTGTGTCTTTATAACAAAATTACGAATGGTCTTTGCGGATTAATTCAAGGTCTCTTAGATAAAGCTCTCAAACCAAAAGAACTTGAAGCGGCTGCAAGAGCAAAGCAGTTTGATGATAAAGTTACTGTTCCCAAAGTACCGGTATGCGCTGCTGAAGATTTAGTTGGTCAAGCAATCGCAGCAAGTAAAGGACAAATTGATGATGCAAATAATGCTATCCTAGATAACCTAAATGCATTCCTTGATGATATCCAAGGAGAACTTGCAGGAGTAAGTGGCGCATTATCTGATATTA